>MDTE01033514.1_pt1 | contig 20660 bp, 21 predicted proteins | sample 811231 | NCBI WGS metagenome assembly MDTE01 (sample SAMN05326651, study PRJNA326480) | marine metagenome | isolation source: seawater | place: Indian Ocean: Red Sea | collected 2010
CATTGGAATCATGCCGCGGTCAGTCAGGTAGCCATCCGGGCCCCACGCCTTCTCTGAGGTGAACTCATTCAGAAACTCGCGCATGCCGGGGATGACATCCACGTGCGCCGTCTTCACGTAGAAGTACAGCGCCCGAGAAACAGGATAGTCACCGTCAGCGATGGTTTCGAACTCAGCCGGCACGCCATCGATCGCGGATCCCTGGACCTTGTCGATGTTCTGGTCCAGAAAACTGAAGCCGAACACCCCGAACGCACTGGGGTTGGCCTCGAGCTTCTGCACGATCAAGTTGTCATTTTCGCCTGCCTCGACGAATACACCATCTTCACGAATGGTGTGGCACAGTGACTTGTAAGCCGTCTTGTCCGCCTTCTTCATCGTCTTGACCCAATCAAAGGTGTTGCATCCGCCTTCCATCGCCAGCTCGACAAAAGCATCCCTTGTTCCGGAGGTCGGCGGTGGTCCAAGCACCCTGATCTTGGTCGATGGCAGCTCCGGATTGACCTGATTCCAGGTGATATAGGGGTTGGGGATCAGATTCTCCCCACCAGCCGGATCGGGAACATCCTTGGCGAGAGCGAGGAAAATATCACGCAGAGTGAACTCGGCCTGTTCAGTCCGGCGCGAGTTGGCCATGACTATACCGTCGTAGCCGACTTTGACTTCGACGATTTGGTTAACGCCGTTGGATGCGCACGACTCGACCTCTGAGGCCTTGATACGACGCGACGCATTGGTGATGTCGGGGTGCTCCACCCCTACTCCGTCACAGAACAACTTCAGCCCACCCCCAGATCCGGTGGCCTCGATCTTCGGGGTTTTGAATGCAGTGGTTTTTCCAAACCGTTCAGCCACGACGGTGGCGAACGGATACACAGTCGACGACCCGACAATGCTGATATAGTCGCGTGCCGTCTGCGCAGTTACCATGCCACTGAACAACATACCGGCCGAAACGGCCGATATCGCCAGAGACCTGAACGTTGTCATGTGGTGCTCCTGACTCTTTAATTTTCAGGCTCGATACTGGAGCCCGTGCATGACAAGGTAATGACGAAGATGTGACAGTTTTGTTACAACGCGGATTGACGGGAGTAGCCATCGACGACGCTGACGCGGTCATCGGGAAAATCGCAAATGAAGCTTGAGCCCTGGCCAACGACACTTTCGATACGCAACTGGGCGTCATGACGCGCCAACACGTGCTTGACGATGGCGAGCCCCAGTCCGGTGCCACCCACCGCCCTCGATCGAGCCTTGTCGACGCGGTAGAAACGTTCGGTCAAACGCGGGATGTGCTCGGCCTCGATGCCAACGCCTTGGTCGTGCACCTCGAGATGGGCACCGGCGGCGTCGGCGTACCACCGTAATCGGATCTCTTTGAACACCGGAGTGTATTGCACGGCATTGAACACCAGATTCGAAACCGCGCTATAGAGCTCGTTGTATTCACCCCGGACACACAACGAGTCAGCCGCATCAATACTCACCTGCAGCTCCTCACCGGTTAGGTCAAACGCATCCTCGCGAACCGACTCGAGCAGCGACGCAACCGGCACCAGCGTGTCACCCGCCGCCAGCGGATTTGACTCGAGCCGCGACAACGCCAGCAGGTCATCGACAATCCTGCACATCCTGTTGGTCTGCTGATCCATCTGATGTATGGGTTTGGCCCAGCGCTCACCGAGTTCGTCCGATGCATCAACGAAGGCCTCTGTGTAACCTCTGATCACTGTCAACGGGCTACGGAGCTCGTGAGAGACATTGGCGACGAAGTCGCGTCGAACACGCTCCAGGTGATAGAGCCTCGAGATGTCACGAGCCAGCAACAGTCGGCGGTTGTCTCCATAAGGGGCGACCTGGACCGATAGGATGATGGATTCGTCTCTAGGTGACGGCAGCTCCAGAGCCTCGTCGAAATCACCAGCAGTCATGAACCGGGTGAACTCGAGCGAGCGCACCAGGTCCAGCACCGGACGACCCACGTCTTGCGGAGAACGAAGATCCAGATACTTCTCCGCCGCCTCGTTCAACCACTCGATGCGCCCATCCGCTTGTAGAATGACCGCCGCGTCGGGGATAGCCTCCGAGGCCTGCTTGAAGCGGTCGATGATCCCGGCCAGCCGGCGTTTACGCTGCCGGGTTCGCTCCTGGAGCCAGTACAGCTCACCAAAGATCTCACCCCAGATCCCCACGGAGTCCGGTGGGCGTTGCTGACGCCTGCGGCGCAACCAGGCCTCCAGACGTTTGACCTGGACGAGATGAAAACCGAGATACCCCACGGTGGCAACGAGCAACGCCAGCAGCACCTTGCCGGCAATCCAACCGACGGCGAGCGCCGACACCGTCCCGATTGCGATACGTTTGAGTTCGTTGGACCAGACCGGCGTCATGACCAATGCTCTGCTCTGTGACATGCCGCAATGCGCGTACGACGGGGGAACCCACCGACACGTGGTGCCCGGCCTGGGGAGTTCATACTCAAGCGAGTGTGCGAGCCGCTAATCAATGGACAGAGAATCGGTAGCCAGCACCGTGGACAGTTTGAATGAGCGTATCATAGCCGGACGGCTCCAGGGTTTTCCTCAGTCTTCTGATATGCACATCCACAGTGCGCTCTTCCACGACTGCACCTGAGCCCCAAACCTGGTCCAGCAGCTGGGAGCGGCTAAACACACGCTCCAGGTGCGTCATGAAGAACTTCAGCAGCCGGAACTCGGTCGGGCCGAGCGACAAACCGTCGCCATCGGCAGTGACTCGATGAGTAGCGGGGTCGAGAGTGATGCCGGCGACTTCTATAACTCGTTCTTCGTCGGCTGGAGTGGCACGGCGCAGCACCGCCTGAATTCTCGCTACCAGCTCTCGAACAGAAAATGGCTTGCCGACGTAGTCGTCGACCCCGACATCGAATCCGCGGACTTTTTCCTCTTCCTCGGTGCGTGCTGTAAGCATGATGATCGGCAAATCTCTGGTTTGCCCGGTACGTCGCAACCGACGCGCGAACTCGAGTCCACTGGTCCCAGGCAACATCCAATCCAACAAAATCAAATCGGGTAATCCAGCATCCAGAAAGGCCTGTGCGTCAGCAGCGTGCTCGGCCTCATGTGTCTCAAACCCAGCACGTTGCAAGGCATCGACAACCATTTCGCGGATCGCCCTTTCGTCCTCGACGACGAGCACCATGGGTCTCAATTCGGCCTCTCTTGGCATCAAATCAGGGCTCTCATATGGCCCCGTTCCTTTGGGTTGTGTGCCCAACCAGGCCAGGCATCGTCGCTCGTCGTTCATTTGGAATCACCAAACTTCTCTCCTCGCGTCTAGCCAGGCACGATTTGGCGTAGCAACGCAGGCGTTTATCAAAGATAAAGAGGCCCTAGCCGGTAAAGGCATACTCGAGCGTTTTCTTCGCCACAAAGCTCTCGGTACTGTGAGCGACGACATCATCGAGACGGTAATCGACGTCCTCTGTGATGGCGCGGGCCGCCTTGATGCCACTCACCACGGCCGGCCCGATGCCTTCGCACAAATCGCGGGTCGCAAGACCGGCCGCATCGCCGATAATGAAGGCATTTTCGACGCGCACCACATCGACATTGCCACGCAAATAATAGCTGTAACCAACCGGGTCGTACTCAACATTCCTCGCGAACCCACGCTCGGATAGTAACGACACGAACCGCGCCCAATGCCGCTTGATGTCACCCCCGCGCTGCTTGAGCTTTGTCGCCATGCCGCCCAGGCCAACATTGAGGTGACCACGCGCCTTGGGCACATACCACGCATACCCAGGCAGCTTGTCCTTAAAAAACCACAGATGACAGTCGCCATCTTCCCAGTCGTACGCGAACTCATGTTCCAGCGTCACCACCTGCAGGGTTTTAGCGCGTGGATTCACTTCACGGAACAGCGCCTTGTATACCGGGCATTTGGTGCCACCCGCACCAACCAGATGGTCGCAAGAGTAGGTCTCGTCGATGATGTAGCGAGCGCCTTCACGGCGGATGTTCTTCACATAGTGATTAATCACCGGTGCGCTGGAACGCTCGAGCAAGAAGTCATCGAACTCAACCCTGCGAATGGAATGCTGAACGGTCCGTGCCTTGAGGTGCATGCCAAGCAGATGCACATGGAAGCGATTGAAGGTGAGAAAGCTGCGCTGGTAGTCTGACTTGGCCAGTTCCAGGGCCTGTAGCGCATCCGGTGTCACCCATCCGGCACAGAGCTTGAGTCGAGGGAACGTCGCCCGGTCCAACACGGCGACATCGGCGCCGGAGCGCACCAGCTCACGAGCACAACTGGAGCCACCCGGCCCCCCACCTACGACAAGCACATCGTAATGTTTCACGTATGGGCATCCGCGCGCGGCAAGTACTGATAGTGGCGCGTCCAGGGCACATCATTGTTGCCATACGGGGCAAACAACACTTGATAGAGTTGCAGATTGCCGACATCGAAAGACGCGGCCGCCCCCGCGAGATACAATCGCCAGGCGCGCACGAAAGACTCGTCGTAGGTACGCGTCACATTAGCGGCGACGTCTTCGAAGCGCTCCAGCCACGCGAGACACGTGTTTCGATAGTGCAATCGCAAGTTCTCGACGTCGAGCACCGAGATGTCGTAAGGCTCGAAGATGTCAGTCATCTCACTCAGGCAGGGTGCGTAGCTACCCGGAAAAATTCGTCTCTCCATCCAGACATTGTTTGGCGTCGGCCGGGTGCGGCCGATGGTGTGAATGAGGCCGCGGCCGTGGCGAGCCAAACATCGATCAACGACGCCGCCAAGGTCACGAAATCTCTCGATGCCAACGTGCTCGAGCATACCAACGGAGACGAACACATCCGCCGTTCCAGTCACGTTGCGGTAGTCATCTTCGATGAACTCGACACGCTCACTGAGTCCGCGCGCCGCCGCCTGCCCGCGGGCATACTTCACCTGCTCGGCGGAGATATTGAAAGCCCGCACCCGCACACCATAGTGCTCAGCCATGTGTAAAGCGAGTGAGCCCCACCCGCAGCCCGCCTCGATCACGGATTGTCCGGGTTCGAGTGCCAGCTTGCGGCTGACATGGTGCATTTTCGCAAGCTGTGCTTGCTCGATGGTGAAATCGGGTTGCTCGTAGTAGGCGCAGGTGTAGACCATGCGTTCATCCAGCCACAGCCGGTAGAATTCGTTGCCGAGATCATAGTGGTGATGAATGTTTTCTTTGGCTCGCCGCAAGGTGTTACCACCGGTGCGAGTCGCCGTCGGCCAGATCTTGAGCAATTTCTGCATGCGGCCATCTCTGACCGACATCAAGCCCTTGAAGGTTTCGACCAGCACGTCGAACAATTCGCCATCGACCTCGATCCGACCGGAGCTGTAGGCATCCCCGAACCCCATCGACGGCGAGCGGGCGACCGCCCACAGGGCCCTGCGATCGTGAAACAGTAGACGACCGACCACTGGACCCTGCACGACTCGCACCGGTTCTCCGTCCCAGAGTACGAACTCAATTCGTGGCGCCCCGATGACGCGCAGGATGGTGCGTGCAAGCCATCGATCCACCGTGTTCGGAGAGCCGGTACCAGCAACCTCCACGCCAGTGCTGCGTGTCAGCGATCCATCGTCTTGGATACCCAGCTGATGTGTTTTCTGCTTCTTCACAACGTCTAGTATCAGGTTGATATCGACGAACGCACATTCTTGCACCGTGAGATTTCGACCTCAAGAGCGATGGGGGCAAACCGTCACACATGACCGATTGATTTTTAAAGATTGGAATCAGACTGCCGTGATTTGCCAGGATCTCACGGGGTGTTCTTGACTGCAAAGTCCGGACTCCCGGCCGGTGACTGCTCCGTCACCTCGAGAACCTGCACTGTCGCCAACGGTGGCCCCTTGTTCAGCCATACCAACAACGCATCGACGTCCGCCTGTGCCCCCTCCATCCAGACTTCGACGGAACTGTCGTGACGGTTTCTCACCCATCCGCATACACCGAGTCGCCTCGCCTCGCGTTGCGTGTGCCAACGGAATCCGACGCCTTGCACCCGACCGCTAATGACAGCCCGACGGGCAATCATGACCCTGCCGGCGGCACACGCGAGTCAACATCTCGCAACATTTGCCCGGCAACTGATGGCCATTCCCGGTAGCATGATGGATATGAAATCAGCATGACGCCGAACCTTTGAAACCAAGCTTTGTCACACTTGACGGTGACCGCGGAATAGTCGCAGAAACACCGGCAATCGTTAACACTACCGTCTATGGGTCTTGAAATTCATGCTTCGTTGGACAAAATATCCGCCCTCGCGACGACAACCCGTGAATACACGCACGCCGGCGCCATTGAGATCGGCTCGTATCGGACAACGACCGGCCTGCCATGATTAACGTTCAGAATCTTCGCAAGACATTTGGACCGGTAACCGCCGTTCGTGATGTCAGCTTCGCTGTCGAGCGAGGTGAAGTACTCGGCTTTCTCGGTCCCAACGGCGCCGGAAAAACCACCACCATGCGGATGCTAACGGGTTATCTGACACCCGACGATGGCAGCGTGCACGTAGACGGTGTGTCACTCGCAGAACGCCCGCTCGAGGTCAAGCGTCGCCTCGGTTACCTGCCCGAAGGCGCACCACTCTACGGCGACATGACCCCGTACGGCTTTCTGAAATTCATTGCCGACATTCGTGGTCTCGACCCGGCGGCGCGGAACAGTCGCATCGAGCAGGTCGTCAGCGAGGTGAATTTGGAGCCGGTTCTGGATCGTCCTATCGAAACCCTCTCCAAGGGCTTCAAGCGCCGTGTCGGCATCGCACAGGCAATGCTTCACCAGCCCGACGTGCTGGTACTCGATGAGCCGACCGACGGCTTGGATCCAAATCAGAAACACGAAGTGCGCAATCTGATCAGGACCATGGCGACAGACAAGGTGGTGGTGTTGTCGACCCACATCCTGGAGGAGGTCGATGCGGTCTGCAGCCGCGCTCTTATCATCGCAAACGGTGAGGTGGTCGCCGATGGCCCTCCTGCGGAACTGGTCAGTCAGTCGACCCTGCACAACGCAGTGACCCTGGTGCTGAGCGGACCGGATGCACACGGTGCGCACTCCCGGCTGACGGACATCGAAGGGGTTGAACGCGTCGAAGCACTCGACAGTGGCGACGATGCCATGCGCATGCGTGTGTATCCCAGCGATGGGCGCTCCATCGCCGCCGCCATCAGTCATGCCGTGCATGACGCCGGCTGGGTCGTCGAACAGCTGCATGTCGAACGCGGCGAGCTCGACGAGGTATTCCGGAACATCACCGAATCCGGTGCGCACATGGGAGCGAGCTCATGAGTCTGATGCTGGCCGTTTTCCGTCGTGAGTTCGCCGGCTACTTCATTACCCCGATCGCTTATGTGTTCATCGCGGTATTCGTGTTTCTGAGCGGCATCTTCGCCTTCTACATGGGAGCGTTCTTCGACCGCGAGCAGGCGGATTTGCTGTCGTTCTTCCAGTTTCACCCCTGGTTGTATCTGTTCTTCATTCCGGCATTGACCATGCGCCTGTGGGCCGAAGAACGGAAGAGCGGCACCCTCGAGCTGCTACTCACCCTGCCTGTTGCGCTCTATCAGATCGTGCTCGGAAAGTTTCTCGCCGCCTGGGCCTTTTGCGCTATCGCACTGGCACTAACCTTTCCCATCTGGGTAACCGTCAACTATCTCGGTGATCCCGATAATGGTGTCATTCTCGCGAGTTACCTGGGTAGCTTGTTGATGGCCGGCGCCTTCCTTGCAATCGGCTCGGCTATCTCTGCGTTGACCCGCAATCAGGTCATTGCCTTCGTCATCAGCGCAGTCGTATCACTGCTGTTTGTGCTTAGCGGCTTTCCGTTGGTGCTGGACTTGTTCAAAGCGTGGGCGCCGGAAGGCTTTGTCGAGCTTGTCAGCTCATTCAGCTTCCTGACGCATTTCGACGCCATCAGCAAAGGGGTCATCGACGCGCGCGACATCGTGTACTTCCTCACCTTGATCGTATTCTGGTTGTTCGCGAATGCACTGTTCGTCGAGCACGAGAAGGCGCAGTGATGCTTGTCAGCAAGGAGAAGCTGCTCGGCGGCACGGGCCTGTTACTGGCGGTGGCGCTGTTCCTGACCGTGAATGTCCTCACCAACACGACACTGACCAGCGCACGTCTGGATTTTACCGAAGACGGCTTGTACACCTTGAGTGACGGCACCCTCGACGTCATCACCGGGCTCGACGAGCCCATCACACTCCGCTTCTATCTGTCACGCCACCTGGTCAATGAACTGCCGGGGCTCAGTGGCTACGCCAATCGAGTCCAGGAACTGCTGCGCGAGTATGAGATCCGCTCGCAAGGTAACCTGCGACTGCTGGTGCTCGACCCTGAGCCATTCTCCGAAGAAGAAGACCGCGCCGTTGGTTACGGCATCCGCGGACTGGCGCTGGCCCAAGCCGACGAAGTCTTTTACTTCGGCCTGGTCGGTACCAACACGGTGGGTGAGCAAAAAGTGGTTGCTTACTTCAATCAAGTCCGCGAACGATTCCTCGAGTATGACGTCACGCGGCTGATACAACAGCTCTCGCAAACCAGTAGACCGACTGTTGGCGTGCTGTCCACGATTCCCATCCAGAGCGTCAATGCCGACAAGGTCCGCTCTGGGGCAATGCCGCAACCGCTGACGCTCATCGATCAAATGCGAGAGACCTTCAACGTCGAAGCCCTGGACTTGACGGTGACAGACATCCCTGAGCACATCGACCTGCTGATGTTGATTCATCCACGCAGACTCGGCGAACCGACGATGTATGCCATCGATCAGTTCGCAATGAGAAACGGTCGAGTGGTGGCATTCGTCGATCCGTACGCGGAAGCAGACGCGCGACAGACGGCCAGCGGCATACCCGCGGTGACGGCCTCAGACTTCAATCGGGTGCTCGCCAGCTGGGGTGTACGTCTGGCAGAAGACACGGTGGTCACCGATCTGCAGTTCGGTACACGTGTGCAGACCCAGCAGGACGGCAAGGCAGTGGTGTTCGACTACCCGGTCTGGGTCACCTACCCGGCCGATCTGCTGAATCCATTCGACGTCATCACCGGTAACCTCGACAACTTGACGTTTGCCAGTGTCGGCCAGCTGGAAGTCATCGAAGGCTCCGGCTTGACTGTCGAGCCGCTGGTGCGTTCAACCACCGCAGCGGACCGAGTCACCGTCGAGCAAATCTCCTTCACCGCGGATCCGCAAGAACTGCTGCGTCACTATGAAGGCGAAGGAGAACAGTTCGCACTGGTGGTTCGGATCACCGGTCGTGCGAAAAGCGCCTTCACCGAAGGCGCACCAGCGGCTGAGGACTTTACCGGCCAGGATGTACAGCCTGCGACACAGCGGACTCATCTGGAAGCATCGCAGGGCGACATCAATGTCGTTGTGGTCGCTGACACCGATATGCTTCAAGACCGCTACTGGGTGCGGGTGCAAGACTTTCTGGGCAGCCGCATCGCTTTACCTTTTGCGGGTAATGGCTCGCTGGTGATCAATGCGCTCGACAATCTAGGGGGCAGTAACGCTCTCATCAGTGTGCGTAGTCGCGGCAGCTTTTCGCGTCCCTTCGAGCGAGTCACCGAGATCCGGCGAGATGCCGAGCTCGAGTATCGAGAAAAGGAGCAGGAGCTCATCACCCGATTGGAGCAAACCGAGCAAGAGCTGTTAGCGCTCGAGAATCAGAAACAGGGAGACGAGGCACTGATACTCAGTGACGCCCAGCAACAACGTCTGAACGACTTTCGTGACCAACGCATTCAGATCCGCACGGAGCTTCGAGACGTGCGTCACGATCTTCGCAAAGACATCGAAACGCTCGAAGCGTGGCTCAAGTTCGTGAACATTGGCCTGATTCCATTGCTGATAGGTATCGGCGGGGTGCTGATTGCAATCCTCAAACGCTATCGTCGCAAAGCCGCAATCGCAGCCACCACCCCACCAGGGCTGGAGATTCAGGCGTGAAACAATCAACGCTGGTGACCGGGCTCGCGGTTGCCACGCTGCTCGGTGCCGCCGCGCTCTACCTGGACGGCGGCTTGGAACGAAACGACCGTGATACTGATGGCGAGCTGCTGTTTCCTGATCTTCTCGCCTCGGTCAACCAGGTCGCGCGGCTCGAAACTCGGCACCAGGGCCGGTCATTTGGTGCCGATGTGGTGGATGGCAGATGGGTAGTGCCGGAGCGCGGTGGCTATCCGGCCTCCGGCGAAGCTATTCGCAAGATCATCGTCGCCATGGCAGGCATCAAGAAAATCGAAGCCATGACCGCCAATCCCGAACGCTACCCGAAGCTCGGCCTGGAGCCACCTGATGACAAGCAAGCCTATTCAGTGGCACTGACCCTCTACGATGACTCGCGGGCGACTCTGGCGGGTCTGGTACTCGGCTATCGCGACCCGAGCAAAACTGATGATGCCAATAACGAAATCTACGTGCGCCGTATCGACGATCCGCAAAGCTGGCTCGTGTCGGCCGATGTGCCACATCCGACGGCAGCCAAGGATTTGCTCGCACTCGATGTGGCGGATATCGCGCTGTCACGGGTGCATCGCGTTCACACCCGGCAACCGGGCGATCGCGATGTCATCGTCGGCCGCGAGACGCCGGAAGACGAAGCCTTCATTATGCAAAATTCGCCAGAGGGCACCCAGGTGTTATACGACTGGGCTATCAATGACATCGGCAGAGTGTTCACCGCTTTGCAGCTGGTCGATGTACGCGATGCCACCACCCTCGACTTCTCGCGGCCGCAGTTCAGCTTGAGGCTCACCACTTTTGACGGGCTTGAGCTACACATGGAATCAGTCAATGTCCAAGCAGGCCAGTTCGCCCGACTGATGGCGAAGAGAGTTGAACCGGTAGTTTCCAGCGACGTCCACGAGTCGCTGCTGCCGCTAGCGGAAGTCGATGCGGAGGTCGATGCCTTGAACGCTGCATGGGCGGGTTGGGGTTTCCAGTTCACCAGCTATCGCTACAGTACGTTCAGCAAGCCCATGCGTGAACTCGTAACCGAGGCTTCGAGCGCCAGCGACTGAGCTCCCACTTCACTCCGGACGCGCCAGCGGCTATATCTTAGGTCTACAGGCGTGTTCCGCGGAGCCAAGCAGTGACAAAATCGTCTCTAACCAGAACCGGTCTGGCAGTTTTGGTGTCGCTATCGGGATTCAGCGGCGCTTTCGCCCACGACGGTGCAACCGATGCGAGTGGTTGCCATGGGCGTGATGGCGTGATGTAGCCACCTTCGAGCATTGTCATGTCGAGTCGGTCGACCTGTTCGACGAAATTGCTACGGAGACCAATTTTGCGGACGCCAGACGGGGCTCACGAGACTTGACCCTGCCGGAGTGCATGACCTGCGCCGACATCGCCGCGGTGCAGAAGAAGCTTGCCATGCTTGGCCACTCGCCAGGCCCCATCGACGGAATCATCGGTCCGAGAACCCGCTCGGCCATTGAGTCGTACCAACGGGCCAATGGGCTGTCGGTAGATGGCATTGCCAGCGAAACCCTGCTGGCCCGCATTCTGTCCGACAGCTGATTCGCGGCGCGGGCTCAGCGAACCGGATCCGGGCACTGGCTGCGAAATGCGCAGTCGTCGCAGTAGCTTCCGACCCACAATTCGTCGAACAACTGCTCCAGCTGACTGACCCAGATTGGCGAGTCAGACACGACGCCGACTTCCAGATTGCGCTTTCGTGCCGATTTTGCCCCGAGGCCGGCTCCGGTAAAATTCGCCGACCCGCAATACCCGAATCGGCCGTCGACAATCACCATCTTCCAATGTGAGCGCGGGCAAATCTGAAGCTCGAGAGCGCCGCCTGTGAGCCGAGGGTATTCTTCCAACGTCGCCCTGAACGGGCGTGACGGCAGGGCACTGTGAACAATTCGAAGTCCGACGCCGTCCGCGGCCAGTTCGTCGAAGACATCCAGAATCGGCTTATAGCGCCGACCTGCTCGAACATGCATGTCCTTGAGGTCCGCCGTCGCGATCCAGACATAGCTCTTGGCGCAGCGGACCTGCTCTTCTATCACCTCCTGGTGCAAGGTCTCCCCGGTGATCAACCGTGTTCCGGTCACGACACTCTCGGCTCCAGCGTCCATATACCTCAAAGGTAGCTGGTTTGACCCCGTGTCAATCAATGGTTGACATCCGATAGATGAGCGCGCTCGGTGTTGCCCCGGGCTAACGCGGCCGGCTTTTTGGCGGAAGTTGGTATCGAGCCAGCAGGACTGGTGATATGGCACAGTGGGACGCTGTTGGGTTAGATTCGACTCCAGCAACCAGAACAACAGCCCGTGAGGAGCCACCCGCCGATGAGATACGAAGCCCCTGACAATCTCGAGCAAGCCTGCGCGCTGCTCGCAGCCGCCAACGGCGCGGGCAAAGTGCTTGCCGGCGGCACCGACTTGCTGGTGCAGCTGCGCGGAGGATTTATCGAGCCGGAGCTCATTGTCGACATCAAGCATGTCGCCGAACTGCGCAACATCAGCGCCGATTCGACTGGCTATATCGTGGGAGCGGCAGTCAGCGGCGCCGAGCTCGGCGAGCATGAGACCCTGAGCACCGACTGGCCAGGAGTGGTGGAAGCAGCGGAACTCATAGGCTCCACCCAGATTCAAGGCCGTGCCAGTCTGGGTGGCAACTTGTGCAATGCCTCACCCGCGGCCGACAGTGTGCCGGCATTAATTGCGGCACGCGCGAGCGCCATAGTCGCCGGCCCCAGCGGTCGGCGAGAAGTTGCGGTTGAGGACGTCATCGTCGGTCCGGGGCGCACCTCGCTCGGCGATGGCGAGGTGGTGGTCGGATTTCGGCTGGGCGAGAGACCGGCTCGATCGGCTGATGCGTATTTGCGTTTTATTCCCAGAACCGAAATGGACATCGCCGTCGTTGGCGCCGGAGTCAATCTGTCGTTAGACGCCGATGGAGTCTGCACGGACGCCCGGATCAGTCTCGGCGCGGTCGCCGAGGTGCCGTTGGTCGTGGATGATGCTGCCAATGCGCTGATCGGCAGCAAGCTCGAGTCGTCCGCGGTGGAAGCCGCCGCCGCCGCGGCCAGCGCCGCTTGCCGCCCTATCGATGACAAGCGTGGCACCAAAAACTTCCGCATCAAAGTCGCCGGCGTGCTGACCACCCGTTCGGTTGGCATCGCACACCAGCGAGCACTGGAGAAATGACCTTGAAACATCATGTATCGGCAACAGTGAACGGCGACGGCGTCGAGTTTTTGTGCGAGACCGAGCAGACCCTGCTCGATGTTCTGCGTGACGAGCTGCACTTGACCGGCAGCAAAGAAGGTTGCGGCTCGGGAGACTGCGGTGCTTGCAGCGTCACTCTCGACGGCCGGCTGGTATGCGCCTGTCTGGTGCTGGGAGTGGAAGTCTCCGGCCGCAAGGTGGAAACCATCGAGGGCATGGCCGAAGGTGATGAGTTGCACCCTCTGCAACGCAAATTCCTCGAGCACGCCGCACTCCAGTGTGGCATCTGCACACCTGGATTCCTGATTGCCGCGCGCTCATTGCTGGAACAAAATCCAGATCCAACAGAAACCGAAGTTCGTTACTGGTTGGCCGGCAATCTTTGCCGCTGCACGGGCTATGACAAAATCGTTCGCGCAGTGCTCGACGCAGCAGCCGAGATTCGCGGCTGACCCTGGATTCCGGCTCACCGGGCGGGTAACTCTCGTCCTCCATGATCGCAAAATCAAACAGCGAGCTGTTGACGGTCGCGGTCGTAGTGGTGTGCGCTTCGTTATGGGGCATTTTCTGGTTACCGCTTCGCGCATTCGAGTCCGCCGGTCTCGCGGCCGGCTGGGCTACGTTGGCGCAGTTCGTGACGCCGGTGCTGGTGTTGCTGCCAGCAGCGGTGCTGCGAACTCTGCGCCGACTGCCTATTGGTCTGACCCGGTTCGACAGTGGACTGTTGGTTGGCAGCGCGTTCGTGCTGTATTTCGAGAGCTTGCTGCTCACCGATGTGGTTCGCGCACTGGTGTTGTTCTACATCACACCCGCCTGGGGCACTTTGCTGGAAGTCACCTGCATGGGACGTCGGTTGACCGCCCGGCGTGCGCTCGCGCTGGTGCTCGGCTTTTCCGGACTGCTGGTAATTCTCGGTGTAGATACCGGAGTGCCGTTACCACGCAATCTGGGTGACTGGATGGCCTTTGCCGGCGGCATCACATTTGCCATTGGCAGCATGCGGGTGCGTCAAGCACCACAGGTTTCGGTATTCGAGCAAGTGTTTTCTTTTTTCCTCTATGGCACGGCTCTGGCGCTTGTGCTGGTGCTGTTGCCCATACCGGAAATGGGTCAGGCACCGGACCTGCACAGCGTGCGCCGACTGACGCCCTGGCTGCTGTTGATGGCCGCCTGCTTCTTGATCCCGGTGATGTGGGGCTTGCTGTGGGGCTCGCAGCGGGTCGATCCCGGCAGGCTCGGCATTCTGCTGCAGATGGAAGCCATCATCGGTATCGGCAGCGCCGCGCTTTTCGCTGGCGAACCTTTCGGCTGGCGAGAGGCAACTGGCGCTATACTGGTCGTCGGTGCGGCCATGTGTGACGCCCTGACGAGCCGGCCGCGACCGGGAAACCCTGTATGAAACTTGAAATCGCAACCCCGGACGCGCTGAACTTCGACTTGGCCAAGCTTGCTGCCGCGGTGAACTTAGCGAGTCAGCTCGAGATCGACTGGTCGAGAGATCTGGAGACAGCACTCGCGCAGGGGGTGCTCGACGAAGCACCCTACAATGTCGCGTTGGGTCCCGTAGCCCCACGCGGCACGCCGAACGGTCTGATAATGCGCCGCGGAGCCATAGCCGCCACCTGGGGCGACATCGACCGGGAAGATTTCACGTTTTCGATCGCGAAGAGCTATCTGGCGCTGCTCGCAGGTGTCGCCGTCAAGCAGGGACTGCTGACCGATCTGGATGCACGAGTACGCGATCTGACAATCGATACCGACTTTGACTCAGACCAGAATCGAGACATCACCTGGCGCCATCTCCTGCAACAGACCAGCGAGTGGGAGGGGACCTTGTTCGGGCTGTCGGACCGGGTCGACCGCAACCGTGATGTGAGCAACGCCGCCGACAACAGCCGCAAAGGCCAGCACCGTGACTTGCAGCAGCCGGGGACATTCTGGGAGTACAACGATGTGCGTGTGAACCGGCTGAGTCTGTCTTTGATGCAGCTGTTCAAGTGCGCTCTGCCGGAGGTGCTCGCCACAGAGATCATGGCTCCACTCAACGCCAGCCGGGACTGGAGTTGGCACGGTTATCGCAACGCACAGGTTGAGGTCGAGGGCGAAACCCTGATCAGTGTCCCGGGGGGCACGCATTGGGGTGGCGGACTGTGCATCGACTCGCTGGACCATGCCCGCATTGGCGAGTTGGTGCGCCGCGACGGCCTCGTAGATGGGGTGGAGATTCTGCCCCCTGGATGGTGTCAGACCATGCTCACGCCGTGCGACATCAAACCCGACTACGGCTGTCTGTGGTGGCTCAACACAGACCGGCAGCATCAACCCTTGTTATCAGAGTGCAGCGTGTTCGCCGTCGGCGCGGGCGGCAACACCATCTGGGTCGAGCCCGATCTGGAACTGGTCGTGGTCGCCCGCTGGCTGGACACAGCCCGAGAGGGCGAAGTATTCGCGGCGATTGCCGATAGCGCCGGCTAGAGCAGTTCCAACAGATCGATTTTGTAGCCGTCCGGATCTTCGATGAAGGTGATATTGTAGGTGCCGTGCTTCATGGGGCCAGGTGCGCAGGTGATGCTGACGCCGTTGTATTCCAGGGTTTTACAAGTGGCGAAAACACCGGGGACCTCAAGCGCCAGATGGCCCCAGCCACTGCCAAGGTCATCGTCTTCAGCCGGTCCCTGTTGTAGGTAAGCTCCAGCACGGTGCCGTCCGCCCCATCATCGTAACTGACAAAGATGTTGGTAAACTTGCCGCCTGGGTACTCCGCCTGACGCAACTCCCGCATACCGAGCAGCCGGGTATAGAAATAAACGATCTTGTCCAGATTCTTGACCTTGATCACAGTATGCGCCATACGATATCCGGTCTCTGCCGTCAGCTTGTCCTCGGACTGAATTGAAGCCGAGACCCGTCAAGCGCAGCAGAGAGCCCAACTGCGGATTTGCGCTCCGAGAGATTCGACGAATAATGTGGCGAGACTTGCGGCGAAACGAACACAGCTCATGCCCACGACCCATTTGACCCCGACCACGGTCATCACCGGCTTTCTCGGCAGTGGAAAAACCACACTGCTGAATGCTCTGCTGCGCCATCCGGCTCTCGAGGACACGGCCGTGCTGGTAAACGAGTTCGGCGACGTGGGCATTGATCATCTGCTGGTCGATGAACTCGACGACGAAGCTATCGTACTGCTCAATGCGGGCTGCTTGTGCTGCACTATCCGGAATGACCTGGTGGGCGCGCTCAGCGATCTCAGGACACGTCGTGCGCGGGGTGAGATCCCCCCCTTCCGCCGGGTGGTCATCGAGACTACCGGCCTCGCCGATCCGGCGCCTATCTTGCACACCTTGCTCAGTCACGAGGCCTTGACAGACGACTTCTGCGTGGACGGCATCGTGACCACTGTCGATGGCCTGCATGGCGAGCGACAGCTCGATCAAAATATCGAATCAGTGAAACAGGCGGCAGTCGCGGATCGCATCGTGCTCACCAAGACCGATCTGGCCGGCGATACCACGACGTTGCGAGAACGTTTGCGGGCCATAAACACGACCGCCAGCGTACTCGAGGCCGTCAGCGGCGACATCGAGCCCGCCAAGTTGCTCGACACCGGCTTATTCAATCTTCATGACAAACCACCAGAGGTGACAGAATGGCTGCGGGCCGTTGACCAGGACGGGTGGTCCCCTGACAACGGACATCACCACCGGCACGATGACGGCATCGCTAGCTTTTACCTCGAGGCGAGCCAGCCACTGGCAATTCATCGCTTTCTTGCCTGGATCGAGCGTTTGCTAGAGACCGAAGGTGAGCGGGTGCTCCGGCTCAAGGGCGTGCTCGATGTCGAGGGCAGCGATGCCCCCATTGTTGTACACGGCGTACAACACGTGTTTCACCCGTTGACGCAACTATCACGCTGGCCAGATGAGTCCCGCCGCTCGCAGATCGTGCTCATCGGGCGCGAACTCGATGAGCACGCCGTTCGAAGCAGCTTCGACGCCGCCGTCGTGGGCTGAGTTGTGCGCGACCGAGGCTTGCCGAAGCAGCGCGCCGCGATGCCGCTACTTGGCGGCCATCACCATGATCTCCACCTTGAGTTCGGGATACGCCAGCGCACTGCACAAACCCGCGCGCACCGGCGGATTACCCGGTGAGACCCAGGCATCCCAAACCGCGTTCATAGCATCGAAGAAGCGCATATCAGTCACCCACAGCTGCGCCCACAGCAGCTTTGATTTGTCGGTACCGCACTCCGCCAGAAGCTTGTCGATCTTGGCGAGCGTCTGTTCGGTCTGAGTAGTCACGTCAGCCTCGAGGTCATCACCCACCTGGCCGGCCAGATAGACCACGCCATTGTGTTCGACCGCCAGACTCATACGGGCTCCCGGGTTGTGTCGGATGATTTCACTCATGACTCTCTCTCCTCGCGAAGTTATGCACTGCGGTTGAAATTGAAGAACTCAGTTCGAACGATTGCCGAGCTTCGGCTTTTTCTTGATCACCACCTTAGCGGCACTGGGCTTGGCTGCCGGCTGCTTGCGCCCCGCCTTGTGCGGCCTCGAACCCTGGTGTCGGTGCTGTTGCTGTTGACGAGCTGGCGGTCGTGATTCTCGACGCGGCTCGAAGTCGGCCGGCGACAGTCGTTCGGCCTCCTGCACCAGAAGCTCGACACGATGGGCATTGGCCGGATCCGCTATCGCCGAACGCAGTGCTTGGGTGGACAACTCACCGGCACGCAGCTCATCACGCGATAAGGTTCCACCGTTGGTGATCTTCCTGACCAGACGCTGTGTCACCCGGAATGCACGGTTGATCACTCTTGCTTCGGTCGAATGTTTTTCCAGCGCCAACGCTTTGAACCCCGATCTGGCTGATCGCCGGCGCAAGCCAGACGATATTCCTGTTGTGGTACAGCACGAAATATCAGATCTGACCGGTGGGGTCCAGCGTGGTGGCCAATAATGCCCGCAGCACCCGCACCGTAATGCTCAAATCCTGCTTCGATACACCGTTCAGCCAGTCACGTTCCCGACCGTGCTGGGCGACAAAAGCACGCCGTGCAGTCCGCCGTCCCTTGGTGCTCAACACGACCGTAACTGCGCGACCATCTTCAGGACTCGGGGTGCGTGACAACATGCCGTCACGCTCCAGGGTATTGAGCACACTCGACATTGTCGGACGAGACACCGCACACAAGCGGGCCAATCGCCTTGGCTCGATGCTCCCCGCGATCCAGACACAGAACAGCACCCGAAAGCCGGCCCAGGAGATTCCCAAAGGACGATGGGCGACGGCTTCGAAGTCTTGCACGAAGCGATTCGACAGTCGCAGCAGATCAAACACTGCGGCGAAAGACAGGGCATCCACCTCGACACCCTCCTGCTGGATTCGAGTCAGAGCCTGCGCTTCGAAATCTCCCGGCGACATAGATTGACACTCCGTTTTGGGTGTGCGACAAGATAGTTCGATCTCTAATCAAATGAAACCATGACAGCGAGAGCAGGCAGTGAATTTCTGGCGGGATTGAGAGACAGCCGCGAAGTCTGGATGGGCGCGCAGCGCATCGAGGACGTTACCGACTATCCGCCATTCTCGGGCTCGGTAACCGGCATGGCCGGCTACTTCGATTGGCAACTGCGAAACCGGACGGATTGTCTGATTGAAAACAACGGCGATGTCATCAATGTGAGTCATTTGATTCCACGCAGTGCGACAGACCTGGAACGCCGGCACCGCTGCCTCGACACCTTGGCCCGTTACAGCGTAGGCATGCTGGGTCGAACACCCGACTATGTGAATGTCACCTTCGCCGGCTTTGCCGGACAACCGACCCTGTGGTCGACCAACGGCAATGATGAAGGGACTGAGAACCTGCTTCTCTATCAATCATCGATTGCCACGTCCGACCGATCACTCACGCACACCATCATTCATCCGATTCTCGATGGTCGCGAAGCGCCGTACAGTGGTGTCAATCGCCAAATAGCACTGCGCAAGGTAGCCGACACCGAGCACGGCATCGTGGTGCGGGGCGCCCGCATTCTTGCCACCCTTGGTCCATTCGCAGACGACCTCGCCGTCTATCCCGGGCAGCCCATTCCAGCGGACGCAAATGATGTTGCGTTGATATTCTCGATTCCGCTCTCGACTGATGGCCTGAAAATCATTTGTCGGGACCACTATGGCAGCGACGATGGCAAGTTCGACAAGCCTTTCTCCTCTCGCTTCGACGAGCAAGACGCATTCGTCGTTTTCGATGATGTAGAGATTCCACGAGACAGGGTCTTCCTCGACGGCGACCCGGCGCTGTACAACAAGGCCATGGCGCGTGGCTGGACCGGTAACGTCATGCAACAAACCTGTATTCGGGCCATGGTCAAGCTCGAGTTCGCATACAGTCTTTGTTGCCGCATGGCTGAGGTCCTCGGCAACAGCAAACGCCCTGATGTCATGCAAATGCTCGGCGAGCTATGGAGTTACCTCGAGCTCACTCGAGCTGCTATCCGTGCGGCTGAAGCCGATGCACACGAGTTCGGCGACGGCACATGGTTTTGCCACGAAGGCCCCTTCAAGGCCATGCGGCCGACACTACCCGGATGGATGCCCAGGGTGAACGAGATCATCAAGCTCATCGGCAGTCACAATTTGTTAGCGACGCCCTCGCTGGAGGCGCTGGAGAGTGAGGTTGTGAGACCGGTGCTGGACGCCTACTTGCCGGGTGTGGACGATATCGATGCGGCAACCCGTAGCCGGGTGCTCCGCACCGCTTGGGATTTTGTCGGTTCCGCGCTGGGTGCCCGAACGGAACTCTACGAGCGCTTTTATCTTGCCTCCGCCGCCCGCTGTTACACCATCGCCCACGTCGCCGCGCAAAAAGAGCGGGAGTGGGATCAGCTCGACGCCTACTGGGCGCAGCTGGATGAACACTCGTGAACGGGCGAACTGAGGTCTCCGGTGTCACGGTCGACACCCGCCATTTCATCAACAACGAACGCGTCGGCAGTCGCGAAGACTTCGAGGTGATCTCTCCCATCGATGGTGGGGCCATCGCCAGAGTCTCGGCCGGCGGCATATCGGAAGTGGAAGAGGCTGTAGCCGCAGCCCGCGACGCGTTCCCCGCCTGGGCGGCATTGGGACCAGAAGGACGCCGGAAACACCTAGACGCGCTAGGTGCCGGTATTCGAGCCCGACTCGAAAGCCTGGCTGCCGTCGAGACCCGCGACAACGGCTCCCTGCTGATCGGCAACACCAAGAACGTCATGGCGAGATGCGCACACAACGTCGAGTTCTTCTCGGAGTTTGCCTGCACACGCGACGCGCCGGTCATTGCCGATGACAGCATCATCAATCGGATCCGCTATGAACCCTCTGGTGTAGCCGCATTGATCACGCCCTGGAATGCACCGCTGATGTTGAGCACATGGAAGATCGGCCC
>MDTE01010881.1_pt1 | contig 20654 bp, 21 predicted proteins | sample 811231 | NCBI WGS metagenome assembly MDTE01 (sample SAMN05326651, study PRJNA326480) | marine metagenome | isolation source: seawater | place: Indian Ocean: Red Sea | collected 2010
TAGGTGAAGTGGCCCCTAAAGAGGTTGAAGATCTATTATTTTCTTTGAGTGCAATTGCCCTTCCGTCATTTAGCATTAATGTTTCAGGTGTTGGGTATTTTAGCCGGAAAGGTAAAGTTCGTTCAGTCTGGGCCTCGGTATGCAGTTCAAAACAATTGTTGCGTCTCCAAAAAAAAGTAGAAAACATCTGTATAAGGAGCGGGTTTTGCCCTGGAGCCAGAAAATTCAAGCCACATGTTACAATCGGTCGCCTAAAGGGGGTACGTTTGCACGATATTGAGTATTGGTTAAAAATTCAAAATGATTTTGGAATTGGGTCAATTGACGTGAAAAAGTTTACTCTTTTTGAAAGTCGGTTGGGAAGCGAGGATCCCCACTATGTCCCTTTAGAGGACTACCTCTTAAGTTAATAAGCGAATTTGCAAACTGGATATAGGATTTAATAATATTAGAAGTATGACGAAAAAAACAGAAATAGACCATCGGGCGGACTTGATAGGCCTGGATCGTGATGAACTATTGCGGGAATTAATTGCTATTGACGAAAAGCCGTTTCGGGTGAAACAGCTTTGGCACTGGATGTATTTTCAAGGAAGAAAAGATTTTTCAGAGATGACGTCTCTCGCAAAAACGTCTCGAACCAACCTAAATAATTTATTTAAAATTAGACGACCTGAAGTTGTATTTAATAAGATTTCTAATGATTTGGCGAGAAAGTGGCTTTTGCGTTATGAGGATGGAAATGAAGTGGAAATGGTTTATATTCCAGAAACTGACCGGGGAGCTCTTTGTGTTTCTTCGCAGGTAGGATGTACCCTTAGCTGTTCATTTTGCCATACTGGAACTCAAAACATAGTTCGCAATCTCTCATCTAGTGAAATAGTAAATCAATTTATGTTGGCTCGCGACCATTACGACGAGTGGCCAACACCAAAGGACGGGAAAAGGAAAATTTCCAATATAGTTTTGATGGGCATGGGGGAGCCACTTTTTAATTATGATAATGTAGCAAAAGCACTAAAAATTATCATGGATGCAGAAGGAATTGCTCTTTCAAGGCGCAGAATAACGCTTTCGACCTCTGGAGTAGTCCCAAAGATAAAGAAATGCGGAACAGAACTTGGAGTAAATTTAGCAATTAGCCTTCATGCTGTTACAGACGATCTAAGAGATCAATTGGTACCATTAAACAAAAAATGGCCGATAGCTGAGCTCCTGAGAGCCTGCAAAGAGTACCCTGCAGCTAATAATGCGCGAAGAATAACGTTTGAATATGTTATGCTAAAAGGAATAAATGATAGTATGACTGACGCGCGTGAGCTAGTGCGATTAATTAAGGGTATTCCTGCAAAAGTAAATTTAATTCCATTTAATCCATGGCCAGGGGCACCATTTGACAGCTCTTCGAGGAAAACGATTAATCAGTTTGCTTCAATAGTTAATAAGGCCGGTTATTCATCGCCTGTTCGAAACCCTCGTGGCCGGGATATTTTGGCTGCTTGTGGGCAGTTAAAATCATTCAGTAAAAAACCGTTGAATACGCGATCAAAGTTATAATTTTTGTGCACTGTTTTTTGAGGTCGATCTATTTTTCGTAAAGCTAGGTGTTCTCTTTTTGAGCCCCTTGTTCTCGGAACGCTGATCATTATAGTTACGCAATATTTTTAAAAATGGGGATTAGGAAATTGAGAATTAGGAATTTAACGAATGTCGCGGGATGTTAAAAAAGTTGTATTAGCATACTCAGGGGGGCTTGACACTTCGATTATTCTCAAGTGGTTGCAAGAAACCTATAATTGTGAGGTTTTTGCCTTTATGGCAAATTTGGGTCAAGGTGAAGAAGTCGACGTTGCTGAAAAAAGGGCAAAGGCCTTAGGTGTAAAATCAATTTTCACCGAAGACCTTCAGGAAGAATTTGTTAGCAGCTTTGTGTTCCCAATGTTTAGAGCAAATGCAATTTATGAAGGAAACTATTTGCTTGGGACATCGATAGCACGACCCTTGATTGCTAAGCGGCAAATTGAGATTGCAGATGAAGTTGGGGCAGATTCAGTTGCTCATGGCGCAACGGGGAAAGGAAATGACCAGATTCGCTTTGAACTAAGTTATTATGCACTAAATGCCAATATAAATATTATAGCACCTTGGCGTGAATGGGACCTTAAAAGCCGAAGCCGGTTAATAGAATATGCCGAGGCCCATCAGATTTCAGTTCCAAAAGACAAGTATGGTGACCCCCCTTTCTCCCAGGACTCTAACCTTTTACATATTTCTTCAGAAGGAAAGGCTCTTGAAGATCCGTGGGAAGAATGTGACTGGGGGTTAGTTTTAACACGTGTTACCCCTCCGTGGAATGCTCCAGATAAACCAGAAGAAATATTAATTGGATTTGAGCAGGGAGATCCCGTTTCGGTGAATGGTGAAGATTTATCACCATCATTATTGTTCAAGAAACTGAATGCAGTTGGCAGCAAAAATGGAATCGGCATTCTTGACGTAGTAGAAAATCGTTTTATCGGCATAAAATCAAGAGGAGTATATGAAACACCTGGTGGCACCATTCTGTTTCATGCGCGGCGGGCAATGGAGAGTTTGACACTTGATCGTGAGAGTATGAAGCAAAAAGATATGTTAGTGCCTCAATATACTGAAATGGTATATAACGGTTTTTGGTTTGCACCAGAGCGTGAAATGTTACAGGCAGCTATTGATAAGGCAAGTGCCAGGGTTACGGGGACCGTGCGTCTAAAGTTATATAAAGGTAACGTTATTGTTACAGGCCGGAAATCTCCCTTTAGCCTTTATGACCAGGAGTTAGCAACTTTTGAAGATGATTCTATATATGATCAGGGGGATGCCGAAGGATTTATCCGCTTAAATGCATTAAGGCTTCGAATGAGAAAATAAAAAGTGTTTCGAAGAAAGGAATTGCAGACCAAAATTCCAAAACCTTAATTGCACATGGGAGATGTCGCCCCTATACATCATTAGGTGATGGGGATTCAGCATTAAGAATTTTACGGATACGTGTTTGGAGAGCAGGTAGCAGTTCCATTCTAAACCAAGGATTTTTCTCTTCCCAAGCCAGGGTTCTCCAACTGGGATGAGGTGTCGCGACAATGCGAGGAACTAGAGTTCTCCAGTTAGATACGGTATCTGTCATTGTAGTTTTTCTAGCTGTTTCAATATAATATTTTTGGGCATAGGATCCAATTAGTATCGTGAGCTCAATCTTAGGCAAGAGTTTTAATATCTTTTCGTGCCATGTTGGAGCGCACTCGGTTTTAGGTGGCAAATCCCCGCCATTTACTGTGCGACCCGGGTAACAAAACCCCATTGGTATTATGGCAATTTGGGATTTATTATAAAAAATGTTCTTTGGTATTTTAAGCCAATTTCGCAACCGTTTTCCTGAAGCGTCATTCCAGGGAATTCCCGTTCTATGAGCTTTGGTTCCAGGGGCTTGCCCAATGATTAAGATCTTGGAGGAAATAGATGCCTGAATAATTGGTTTTGGCTCAAGAGGGAGATTTTTTACGCATAGTTGACACGATCTGACTTGGCTTAACAGGTAGTCGATTGAATTATTACAGATCATTGATTTTCAAGTAATCCGTGAACAAATGCAGGAACTATTTTTGTAGCTTCGCCGTATGTGGAGTATTCGAACAATGGGGCATTAGCTGATGGCTCCAGGTTCAACTCTACTGTCATTACTTCTTTTTGGGACTTGAGTTGGGAGATAAAACTAGCCGCCGGGTAAACGTGTCCAGATGTACCAATAGAAACAAAAACAGCAGCGTCCTTCAGTGCTTCTTGAATTTTATGCATATTTAAGGGATTTTCGCCAAACCAAACTACGTGAGGACGGAGGCTGCCTGCCCTAGAACAACTTCCACAGATATCAGTACAACTAAGGCCTTTTCTCCAGATTAAAACTATGCCACATGTGGTACATCTAGCTTTGGTTAATTCGCCATGCATATGAAGTATATTCCGGGTGCCTGCTTTTTCATGGAGATTATCAACGTTTTGAGTGATCACAAGTACAGATGCATTCCATTGCGCTTCAAGTCTTGCCAATGCAAAATGTGCAGAATTTGGAAGAACGTTTCCAGAAAGGAGGCGTTCACGACGTGCATTATAAAATTCATGAACTTTTGCAGGGTTGTGGGAAAAAGCCTCAGGTGTGGCTACTTCATCGATATTTACTTCAGCCCAAATACCGTCGGGATCACGAAATGTGCTAAGCCCCGATTCTTTCGAAATGCCGGCCCCTGTTAAAATAACAATGTTGCCCTTGACTTGTTTTAGCACGGTGCTAGTTGCTTATTCTTTAAACACTAATAAAGGCAGTAAAAGGAGCATATAGATGACCTCAGTTCTTTTCGTTTGTTTGGGGAATATTTGCCGGTCTCCTTTAGCCGAAGGTGTCTTTACGAAGTTAATCAGCGATAACAGACTTGCAGAACAGGTTTCTGTAGACTCAGCTGGCACAGGTTCATGGCATACAGGAAATCCACCGGATAAGCGAGCCCAAACAACGGCCTTGGCCCATGGAATTGATATTTCAGGCTTTCGGGCACGGCAGGTAAGCATAAGAGACTTTGACCATTTTGAATATATAATTGCTATGGATAATTCCAATAAATCGGACCTTCTAAACCTTAGTCCAAAGAGTAGAGTTCAAAGAATTCATTTATTTATGGACTTTTCTTCAGAGTTTTTTTCTAAGGAAGTTCCGGATCCTTATTATGGGGGAGACGAAGGTTTTGAGCAGGTTTATTCTATGATAGAGACAGGCTCGTCAGGCCTTTTAACTGAGATAAAACACCACTACTTCTAATATTCTTCAACTCAAATTTGAAAATTAGGTTTTCAACAAAAAATAAAAACTTTTGCAATCCTTTAGGTTTAAGCCAAGGGTTTTATTTTGGTCATTATTCTTGTGAAATAGCATCCTTTCTCTCTTCGATAATTATTACTCCCGAAGGCCCCGCTGACATAACCATAGGAATTATTGAAGAATTATCTTCAAATTCATAATGGCCATCTTCTATTGAAACAAAACGGATTTCGGCAGATTTTCGTGGAGGTACATATATGGCATGAACACATGTTCTTCCTGCTTTTTCACCATCGACAGTGATTGCTATAATGGCATTTCTTCTGAAAAAATCTAGAGCGCGAAAATAACGCACTTTTTCATCCCGATTACGAACTCTTAGAACGTACGGTCTTCCTTGCTTTATACGAATAACCATAGGTACAAAATCACCCGCACGAATAACGGTTGTAATATGAGGAGCTTCAGACCAGTTGATTTTAGATATCGTTGTGTTGGCGATTTTTTTGCATCCGGCCCGAGGAAAAGGTGAGATGGCAAATTTATTGATATTTAAATCCATATCGTTAAGCATTAGATGATTTTTCTCCGCCCAACTTCCAGAAAGAGGTTGCGATATTGTGCCTCCAACAGGCGCACAGGCGTTTAAGGCAAACAGCATTGCTGCGAAAACTATTGGTTTGGAAAAAAACATTTCGCGTAACATACGTATATTTTCCTTCCCAGAGTTTTGTTTCCTTGGGATCATAAGCAATTAAAGATAAAGTAGTAGCAAATTATCAAATGATAAGAAACCTTCAAAAATTATACTATTGGATGTAACGATTGTTGCTGCACCAGTCTTATTATGCCACCGTGTCCGAATGCGGAATATACTGACATATTCAGGGGGTGGGCTTGAAAAGGTTGTTACAACGAGATTGGCCGACAACTGGTTTGAGGCTTACGAAAAAATCTTGGTTGTTCCGGTCTGGAATAATTTTAATCTTATTGATACCAGTACAAATAGATCGGTAATGCTTGCCGGAGAAGCTGCTGAAACCGCCATAAAAGAAACTAGCGATAAGGTGGTTTTGGGAAAATATCAAGGTAAGATGGTTATTGGGGTTGCTGTGACAAAAGAACGTCTAGCTAGGACGCTTGTTAAAATATCCAAAAATGGAAGATTCTTAGACCTTCGGGAAATAGGCTCTCGCCTAAAAAGAGAAGATGCCGGTATCCTAGCGTATGCACGCGGTATGATCCATTGGCACAAGAGCCACCAGTATTGTAATCTGTGTGGGGCACTGACAAAACAAAAGCAAGGTGGCCATGTGCGCTATTGTTTAAATAAAAGTTGTGGGGCAGACAAATTTCCGCGTGTTGACCCCGCTGTAATTATGCTGGTGACATATGAGGACGAATGTGGAAGTAAATGTTTATTAGGCCGGAATCCCAAGTGGCCGTCTGGCTGTTATTCAACCTTGGCAGGGTTTGTTGAGCCTGGGGAAAGTATAGAAGAAGCGGTTGCCCGAGAAGTTAAAGAAGAAGTTGGCATTGAAACGTTCGATATCTGTTATCTAGCATCGCAGCCATGGCCTTTCCCTTCCTCACTTATGCTTGGATTTAGAGCTAAAGCAAAAACCGTTAAGCTAACAATTAACAATGCGGAACTGGAGGATGCCCAGTGGTTCACAAGAGATCAGATCAAGGGGTTTGGTACATGGGGCAGAGGTGGAATAGGCTATAAGAAACCGCGCCCTGACTCAATAGCCCACTGGTTAATCATGACCTGGTTACATGAGAATTAACCACAGACTACCAACCCCCCATTTCTCTTGGTTATTTATAGCGGAAAGAGTGGGCAGGGTAGGTTCCGAGCAGTTTCACTTCATGGGAAAAAAAAGCCAGTTCTTCAAATGCAAGTTTTAGATTTTTTTCCTCTGGGTGGCCTTCGACATCGGCATAAAACTGGGCTGAAATAAACCCCTCTCGAACATAACTTTCTAATTTTGTTATATTGACACTATTGGTGGCAAATCCTCCTAGAGCTTTAAATAAAGCGGCTGGGACATTTCTGACACGGAACACAAAGCTAGTAATAAGGGGCCCGCTTTCAGGCAAAGGATTGTTCGGAGTTTTGCTCATAACGATAAAACGAGTCGTATTATGTCCAGCGTCTTCGATGTCAGTCTTCAAGATCTCCAAGCTATTTAACTTAGCAGCCAGAGCTGAGGCTATTGCTGCCTGAGTTTTATCTCCTAACTTAGCGATATCCGATGCAGCGCCTGCCGTGTCTACGTGGACTACAGGCTCAACTTTAAGCTCTGTAATTAGGTTCCTACACTGATTGAGAGCGTGGATATGGCTATGCACATGGGTGACATTAGAAATTTTGGTTCCTGGAACTGCAAGAAGCTGGTGGTTCACAGGTTGAAAGTGTTCACCAATAATTTTTAGCCCAGACCTTGGTAGCAAGTGATGTATATCAGCGACGCGTCCCGCTATAGAGTTATCAATAGGGATCATAGCTAGCGTTGCTTTACCACTGTGAACGGCAAGGAAGGCTTCCTCAAAAGTGCGACAGGGCAACGTTTTCATTTCAGGATAAGCCGCTTGACATGCGATATTGGAATTAGCTCCGGGCATGCCTTGATATGCAATACATTCTGCTGAACTAGACATGTTTTTTTTCCAGGATTGACTTTGCCTGATTGAGATCTTCTAGAGTATCAACCCCAATAGGGATTGTGTCAACGAGGGTTGCATCGATTCTCATGCCATCTTCCAAGGCGCGGAGTTGTTCTAGGCGTTCGCGACGCTCTAAAACACTTGTGGGCAAATTTACAAAACGGGAGAGAGCTTTTCTTCGGTACGCATAAATACCAATATGGTGAAAAAAGGGCCCTCTGCCCGATGGTGCAAGGGTTCTTGAAAAATAAATAACCCTGGATACTTTTTCTCCTTCACTTAATCCCATAATAGCTTTGACAATATTAGGATTAGAGGGATCTGTTTTTGACTCAATTTTTGCTACCAAAGTTGCAATGTCGACAGCCTTATTCGAAAGCGGCTTAAGAACACTATCGAAATTGTCAGGTTCTATCGTTGGTAAGTCTCCTTGCAAATTTATAACGACATCAAAAGATTTTTTCGGGTCAATTAGGTTAAGGGCTTCATAAATTCTATCAGATCCGGAAGGGTGTTGAGGATCAGTGAGTATGGCCTGACCGCCAGCCCCTTTTACAATATCAGCTACAGCCTGTTCAGCGCATGCAACAAAGACGGGGCCAATATTAGCTTGCAATGCACGTTCTAGAACCCACAGAATCATAGGCTTCCCCCCGATATTGGCCAATGCCTTGGAAGGCAGTCTTGTTGAAGCCAACCGAGTTGGGATAATTATGACTGGGTTTAGCGACGGCTTCACGGTGGCTTGTTCTTGATGAGTCATTGAAATCAATAAATCTATTGGTAGTGGACACTTTTCTTGTTTACTTTGCAGCAAGATGTTTCTTGCAGAAGCCAGGGTAATACGAAATATTTCAACTTTCGCTAAGTTCCGATCGCCAAGTTCTAAACGCTCAAATAAAATCTATTTACCATTGTAAATAACCCAGTAATTTTAATATCAAGGAAAAACTAGGCTTTAGACTTAAATCAACCAGAGCATTACAATAACTTTTTATGTAAATAGTTAAAGCATATTTTACCTACAACTTAATTTCCGGAATACGGGATTACCCTAAAACAGTTTAACAATTTGTAATTATTAATTTTAATGGCTTGACCAAAAAAATGAACATAAGCAATTTTGATCACATGCTGGAATTATCAGAAACATTGGTTGAGGCTGTGCGCCCGACAGTTTTAGCAGGGTTTAGATCGGGTGGCCATGCTGACAAAAAAAGTGACTCGTCTCCGGTCACTCAGACTGACCGTGACGCTGAAATCATTATGCGGAAGATTATAGAGCGTGAATATCCAGAGCATGGAATTTTGGGCGAAGAGTTCGGAATTACCCGACCAAACTCCGAAATTTTTTGGATTTTGGACCCTATTGATGGGACGAAATCTTTTATTGCAGGAAAACCTACTTTTGGCAGTCTTGTTGCTGTTGTTCATAAGGACCGACCGATAATTGGCGTTATTGATATACCGATGTCGGGTGATAGATGGGTTGGAGCAGTAGATCGCCGGACAACGTTGAAAAACGTAGAGGTATCAACGCGCTCTTGTAAAGAGATTGAGTCCGCCTGGCTTTGCGCGACATCGCATAAAATGTTTACGTCAAATCACTATCAGAAATTTTGTGAGCTTGAAGAAAAATGTGCGAATGTTATTTTTGGGACGGATTGCATGGGCTATGGACTTCTTGCGTCGGGGTGGCTTGACATAGTTTGCGAAGATACCATGGCTTTGCATGATTTTGCTGCTCATATTCCTATAATTGAGGGGGCAGGTGGAGTAATAACAGATTGGGCTGGGTTGCCGTTGAAAATAAACCCGACAGCATATCAGGATCGATATAGTGTTCTTGCTGTTGGGGACCGGACACTTTTGGCGCCCGTGCTATCTGCACTTGGGTCTCATACGTGAAATTTTAAACGGTTAATTTTGCCAAAAAGTTTTTGAATTCGTGTGGCTATATTTTTAAAAAAATACCCGCTGTAAGAAATGGCCGATTAGTAATATAAAAAATTTTCCCGTTAGGTTTTCAAAGGAGCAACAGGAAAGGGCTCAGTAATGGGAAAAGTTCTGGAAGGGAGAGAAACAGTAAATTTACATGTTCCGTTTCAGGCGGAGAGCCAAAGTGTTTCCTAATATTACAAGTGTTGCGCCTAATACACCATTTAAGCTCCATTTGTAATCTTCAAATAATGTAGACAACAGAAGCGACAGCAGTGGAAAAAAAACCATAGCATAGGAGGCGCGCCCAGGGCCGATACGACCAATCAGTGTAAGGAAGCTCCAAAATGCAATTACTGACGCAAATACTACTAAGAATGCCAGCGAAATAACATAAGTATTATTTGTGGGGAAGGAAAAGGGTTCATTTTTGGCAACAGCAATTAACCCGGCTAAAAGAGCCCCATGTGCCATGCCGATAGTATTGGTCGATACTATCGGAAGACCTGTTTTTTGAAAATATGCTGACATTAGCATGCCGATTGAAGCACTTATTGTTCCGCCGAGGGATAATAATAACCCGAAGATAATATCCGTATTTAGATGCAACTGTGATATTTCTGGCCAAAAAATGACACCTACGCCGGCAAACCCAAGAATAGCTGCAACCACCATACGCTGATCAATAGCTGTTTTAAATAAAAGGGCACTCCCAAAAATATTCATTGCGACGATAGTTGAGAATACAGTAGCGATTAGTCCGCTCGTGAGAAATGCCGAAGCTTCGTAAATGAGCCAAAAGTTTATACAAAATAAAAGAAATCCTTGAAAAGCAATTATGCAATGTTGCCGGATTGTGAAGTTCAGAAGCTGGCGATTGGTTGTTATACATAACACTAACATTAAAACAGCAGCTAGGAGGAATCGAAAAAAAACGGATGTTGCTGGATTCCCAGTATCAACTTGGTATTTGATAGCAAAAAAACTAGAGCCCCAGATACCGATAGTTGTTAAATAAAGTAAAATGTTTTTCATGGAAACAGATAGTCACAAAAAAACTGATAGAAAAAATTGAAGTGATGCCGGCACAATACTTGTAAGGTCTTTTATACTGAAATGCAGGTCAGGCTAAACTTGACCTATGGATGCTTTGAATCATCTAGCCCTGAAATTTAACGCTTAATTTATTTTCGATGCGGATAGAAATTTTATAGAGGTGCTGTCGGTCTATTGAAACTAATAAATTAAGATTTTTTAGAATATTTAACAATATTGATAGAGTTTTTTTTAGGTTGCATTAGAAGATATTAAGCTTTCTGAGCAACCTCTATTCTAAAGTTAATTCAGTGTGTGATTTTCTGTTTGAGACATTGAATTTGCTTAAGCAAGTATTTGGAATCTTATTAATAGCCTTAGGAAAAAAGTGTAATGGAAATTTTCAATGCCACTCTTATACGGGTACTGTTAGCTGTAGGAGTTTCAATTTTATTGTTTATGAGTTTTGTTCCATATATTGCTAACGTGGTTCCTTTTTTTGATGTGTTTTCACATTTCCGCTTGCAAATGTTTTTTGCGGCTCTTGTTTTTACGTTGAGCACCATATTTGTGAATATCCGGATTCTGTTTGTTATGGCTCTTTTTGCATTAGTTTCTAATACGGCACCGCTTGCATTTAAGTTTAAAAATACAAAAGTTATAGACAAGGGTCAGGAAATTTTTCAAGTCGCTGCTTTGAATATTAAGTGGGATCGAGAAAATTGTAACAGGGTTAGAAGTTATATTTCTTCTTTAAAAGCCGAACTCATTGGCGTGATTGAGGTTACTCCAGAGTGCAGAAATGATTTAAAATCCTTGGCCGACATTTATCCGTATATGTGGTTTGCGGAGCCCTCAACCCAGGTTATCGATGTAAAGCTGCATGGGATGGGTATTTTGTCACGTATTCCTTGGCAAAAAATTGGACAATTGCAATCTCCGTTAATTTCGCGTCGTTACGCGGTTGTTGCAGAGTTTGAAACTACAGCGGGGAGTATAGCTGTGCTTGTGTCACACCTAGTTCGTCCCGTTCCTCCTTATCCGGGGGACTGGCGACTATCACAGGGTGCCGAAGTACGCGACTTGAATAATTATATTCGCAAATTTCCAGGTGAAGTTATCGTTATGGGCGATCTAAATGCTACGCCGTATGGTCTAACATTCCGACAATTAAGGGGTATGGGATTGCGGGCAGCCGCAGGCTCTGGTGAAGCGACCTGGCCTATTGCTCTTGGGCCCCTAGGCTTGCCTATAGACCACATTCTTGTCACTGATGGATTAGGGGCTTCTATGTCACTGGGCCCTGATATTGGTTCTGACCACCGGCCTATTTTGGGAAAAATTATTCGAAAAGCTCGAGCCGGCCCTTGAACTGCTCAAGTGCTTCGGGATTGGCCAGTGCCTCCTTGTTTTTTATTTTACGACCATGAACGATATCCCGAACAGCAAGTTCCGTTATCTTCCCTGATTTTGTCCTTGGGATATCGTTAACCGAAAGTATTTTTTCTGGGACGTGGCGGGGCGTGCAGTTCTCGCGTATTTCCTTTTTTATTTTCTCTATAAGTTTCTTTGTTAGCGAAATTTCGCTTTTTAGAACTACAAATAAAACTATTCGAGTGTCACTGTTCCAGTCTTGGCCAATAACAATAGATTCTTGAACCTCTTCTAATTTTTCGACCTGGCGGTATATTTCAGCAGTTCCAATGCGAACCCCGCCAGGATTTAGAGTAGCGTCCGACCGACCATAGATAATAAACCCATTGTTTTTAGTTAACTCGACATAATCACCATGGGTCCAAATCCCAGGAAATATGTTAAAATACGCATCATGAAATTTTGAATTGTCCGGATCATTCAAAAAGCCGAGGGGCACAGTTGGAAATGGTTGAGTGCAAACCAGTTCTCCTTTTTGTTCACGAACCGGTTTTCCTGTATCGTCAAAAACGTCGGTTGCCATGCCAAATGTTCTAATTTGAATCTCGCCTCGCCACACCGGTTTCGTGGGATCCCCGGCGCAGAAGGTTCCCACTATATCGGTTCCCCCGGAAATCGATGCTAAGTGAACGGAACTTTTTATATGTCGATACACATAGTCAAAACTTTCTGGCGCTAATGGAGATCCAGTCGAGGCAATCGTTTTTAGTGAAGAGAGATCGTGCGTCTTTTTTGGCATTTCTTTAGCCTTCGCTAGGCTGTCGATGAATTTTGCAGATGTACCAAAAAATGTCATTTTCGTATCGTCAACAAAATCAAACAATGTGGAATAACTTGGATAAGTGGGAGATCCGTCATACAGAAGGAGGGTGGCGCCCCAGGCAAGGTTGGTAACTAGCCAATTCCACATCATCCACCCGCAGGTTGTGAAATAAAAGACTCGTTCTTTTGGTTTTATATCGCAGTGAAGCAATTGTTCAGATGCATGTTTAATAAGGGTGCCTCCTGCACTATGAACTATGCATTTAGGTTTTCCAGTCGTACCTGATGAAAATAAAATATAGAGCGGATGGTTGAAGGGAAACCTCTCAAAAACAAGTTGTCCGGGAGGGTGACCTGAAGTGAATTCAGCAATAGTTTCAGCATTTGGGATTTTGGAAAGATTCACTATTTTCCCAATAAAAGGAGTTAAAATCACTTTTTTTAGAGTTGGCAGAGCCGTTGTAATTTCTTCTAGTTTTTTTATTATATTAAACTCTTTTCCATTATAATAATAACCGTCAACTGCAAACAAAATTTTTGGTTTTATCTGTCCAAACCGGTCGATAACCCCTTGCACGCCAAAGTCCGGGGAGCAGGAAGACCAGATAGCACCCAGACTTGTTGCTGCCATCATAGCAATTAAGGATTCTGGCATGTTAGGCATGCAGCCTGCAACAACATCGCCAGAGCGAACGCCGCAGCCTTTCATTGCTGCTGCCAGCTGGGAGATTTGATCGTGTAGTTCTTTATAGCTTACTTCCTTTGAAACTTTTTCTTCAGCGCGGAAAATTATGGCGGGATCAGGTGTCGCCTGGCGGAGAAGGTTTTCAGTGAAATTTAGCTTTGCATCAGGGAACCAAATTGCGCCTGGTAGCTTATCACCATTAATTAAAACCCGTTCACCCCAGCCTTCTCCTATTATCCCAGCAAAATCTCTAAGAAAGCTCCAAAATTTTTCTGGCTCATTAACTGAAAATTCCCAGAGTGACTGGGTGTCTGTGAGCGTTAGCTGAAAACGTTCGTTTAGTGCACTAATGAACTTAATGACATTTGTTTCGGTCAGCGTTTTCGGGTCTGGGCGCCAAAGAGGCTCATTCATTCGCTTCTCCTTACACCGATAGCTTGGAAGCAGAATATATCGGCCGAAAGATTATTAAAAATTTAATATTATCGCGGACGTTTTAGCAATTAAAGTTATATAGATTGGGCAATAAGAAAATTCAGTCCCTAGCTTAAACATTCGAGAAAATTTGGAGGCGGACCGATCTTGCAACTTACAGGCTTATTCTAGACAAGTTCGTTCATAAACTTAGCGAGTTCTATGTCTAATTCAGTAATTCCATTTGCCGAATGTGTCGTTAACGTGACCTCCACTGTAGAGTATACATTCCGCCATTCAGGGTGATGATCTAATTGTTCGGCTTTCATGGCAATACGTGTCATGAATGAAAATGCTTCGTTAAAGTTTGCAAACTTGAATGACCTATAAATTGCGTCGCGCTCTTCGAGTTTTACCCAGGTATCCAGTTTCTCGATTGATTGTTTTAGGTCAGAATTGGCCAGTTTTTGTACCATAGTGTCTCTCCAATAGTGTAAATTTTATGTGTTTTTATGTATTTTGAAAGTTACATGATATCAAGATTTTTCATATGGTTTGGGTATAATAGTCAATAGAAAAAGGAAGCTACAAGGTCCTAATTTCCTGCTATTACATGACGGCTGTCCAAGGTTTATGGTTAGATAAATAATCAACAAAAAATGGCAGTATTTCCTTGGGTTCTTGCATGACAAGGATTTTACCGCTAATTTTCTTGAAAAAACGGATTGAAGTGCATATTTTTCGGGAAAGTGGACTAATATAGCAACCTTGCGTTTTCAGGAAATTTGGATAAAAAATAGAGTTAAACACGGTGCAAATTAAACACTTTTAAACTATAGTATCAGTATAAGAGAAAAAGCAGCAACCAACTAAAATCACGTAGGTTATAACGATATGAAAATCCTTTTAGCTATGCCGACCTGGACAGAAGACCTGGGTATGTTTTCCAAGATTGGGCGGACCCGCAATCCCCAAGTGCCACTTGGCCTTCTTTACCTGGCAACGTTAGCTGAAGAGAAAAACCACTCAGTGGGTTTCGTCGATTGCGATGTAGAAAAGGTTGGCCCGCATGATATAGCGAAACGTGTGGAAGATGAGAAGGTTGATCTAGTTGGCTTGAGTGCAACCTCACCTATCTATCACAAACTGGTCAAAACCGCTGAGATAATTAAAGAACGTTGCCCGGATGTTAAGATAGTGGCAGGTGGCGACCACGTAAATATCTATAAAAAGGAAGTGTTTTATGATTGCCTTGATTTTCTGATCTACGGTGAAGCAGAAGAAACCTGGCCGGAGTTTTTAGACAAACTTGAGAGCTCGGATCCAGAATTTAGTCGTGTAGATGGGTTGATCTGGCGCTCAGAAGGAAAAACCAAAGTAAACAAGCCCAGGCGATTGTTTCCTGACCTGGACAATCTTCCTATTCCAGCGATTCACCTTACTCAACAAGAAAAATACAAAATGTCTTTTGCACTTCCCAAGTATCGAAAAACTGGAAAATATGTATCTATTATGATGACCCGCGGATGCCCTTTCAAATGCACATTTTGCAGTGAAAGTAATGATGTTAAATATCCGGGAGCAAAAGTACCTGTTAGATTCCGTTCACCAGAAAATATTGTTCGCGAAATAGAACACCATTTCAAGGTGCATAATGTTCGGCATTTCTTTTTTATGGATTCAAATATTACTCTTAATAAGAACCATGCCCGTAAATTATTCGGGCTATTAGTTGAAAAAAATATGCCAGTGACATTCGAAGGATGGACTCGCGCTAATCTAGTGAATGATGAAATAATGGAGCTTTTGGCGAAAGCAGGCGTCATAAGGATGAGCTTTGGCATTGAGAGTGGTGACCCGGAAATTATGAGGATAATAAAAAAAGAGGTAAATCACGAAGATATCCGTAACGCGTTCAGATTGATGGAAAAATATGGAATGGAACCAGCTTGTTCTGCAATGCTTGGAAACCCCGGAGAGACGAAAGCTACGGTCAAACGAACAATCGAGTTTATCGATAGTATACCTCAAATCTTATATTCCAATTTTTCAATAGCCAATCCCTACCCGGGAACACAGATGTTGGCTTGGGCACGTGCAGGGGAGCACGGTTTGCGTTTGCGTTATGACGATTTGAGCCGATATACGCGGTATGATGATAGCCCAATTGAAGTCAATGATCTTACAGCGAAGGATCTGGTCCGTTATCAGGCCTTAGGCCTGATAAAAATTCATATGCGTCCCAAACGATTTATTGCCTCCATTCGGATGCTGGGAGTCTTTTCGCTAGTTCCAATTTTTCTGAATATGGTTAGGAAAGCGGCTAATAATCTCTCCGAGACCATTAATGTGATGCTGCCGTTTACCGATAAAAGAAGCCCCATGAACTGGTAGCAGTTAGGCTGAAATTAACCCAATAAAACTAATTAGGATTGATCAACTTGGCGCTGAGGGAACGGCTGAAAAAGCTATCACTGTATTTTCTGTGGTCAGATAATGACGTCAAAACCTTCAAAAACTGGGTGGCCCAGGTAGATATCACTATGTTTTCCCGCTCCCTGATGTGCTTGACGGAAAGCGTCAGATTTTGTCCAGTTGACAAAATCTTTCTTCGAGTTCCAGGTGCTATGTGATGCGTAAAGTGTATGGGACTCTTCTTTTTGGCCTTTGATGAGATGAAATTCTAAAAATCCCGGGACATCGTTCAAACTTGTTTCTCGCTCTTTCCAGATTTTCTCGAATTCATTTTCTCGACCAGGGACAATCTTAAAGCGGTTCATTGCTATATACATAAAAATATTGTTCCTTCAGCCTTGGTATATCTATTTCACATCATTGACTTATTTATTAGTTAAGCGTTTTTTCCGACCCGAGGTTACCAAATGTCGTGCACATACAGGTATTTTCTAGCAGTTCTATTTCTATAGCGCTTTGACCCGGATCTAATCGAGAAAAATTACTTTTTAATTCCTAATTTTAAATTTATATGTGATTAATAGGTTTGTTTAACGTCCATATAAGTAGTCACTATGTTCTGTACGAAAGGTTCAATTGCTTTCGTTAGCCCAGTACTCAATCGCCATGCAAAATAATCCTCTTGGTGTTTTTTAGTTTCCCATTCTTCAACGAGGCAAATTTTATTTTGAGCTTGGTGGACGCATGTTTTCAAAAAAAGACACCCATCGTAAGCTCTTGTATCAGGAAGAACACCTTCTAATAGTTCAAGGAACTCCTCAAGCTTACCTTCCTTTATCTCCAAATCGAGCAAAACCATTACTGACATAATTGATCTCCTGTTTCAAATAATCATGTTTGATGCTTCTCTATAGCAACGGAGTGTTCTGTGGCCCGTTGATGTGTCCCAATTGTTTTAGTTTTTTGAAATTAGGACTTCAACGATTTCATTTCTTGTACCTAATCTCATTTTAGGACCCCAACACCCGGATCCCGAGGATACATAAAGTTTAGAGGTTAGTTTTTCATATAACCCGTAAATGTTCTTAAATCGCAATCTAACAAAAAAATTAAACGGAAATATTTGTCCATTATGTGTATGCCCTGAAAGCATAAGGTCAGTTTTTTCAAAAACATAATCCCATAACAATGGCTTGTGTACTAGTATTAGATTAAAAAAATGGTCTTCGATCAAATTTTCGGCAACTGATTTCTGATGTTCCAATGTCTGATCGTCGCTGATTCCAATAAGATTTAGATTTTTAAACTTGAATGACTTGTTATCTAAAAACACGATGTTGTAATCTTCGAGCCGTTTTAATTTTTTTTTATAGTCTTTGATATAATATTCATGGTTCCCACTTATAAATAAGACGGGTTTTTTTATACTCTTCAAGATATCTAAACCGTCTAAATCAAATGAACTGGAATCAATAAAATCGCCACCAATAAGCAAAAAGTCAAAATTCAAATCTTTGATTTTTGAACAAATTTTTTCTAAATGTTTTTTCGGGTTTGATCCCAGATGCGTGTCACTGATAAATATCAGTCTGATTTGTTCGTTAACTTTTGAAGAAAGGATAGTTATTCTTTTCAGGTTAATTAACCTTCCATTAATTGAACTGAAAAGAGTTATTGCAGTAATTGAAAAAATACAAACTGCCCCTAAAGAGGGGGAAGAAATCGCAGTTAGGGTTCCAATTATCAACCCGAGATTAACCACCCAAAAACCAACAAACCCTATCCCCATTCCTTCGTAAATAAGTAATCGCAAAGGGAAAAATGTACTTTCTGATTTAAAATAATAAATTACTGTAAAATAAAGAATGATAGTAAAAAGAAGTGATGAAAAATTAAAAATACTTTTATCAAAGATAAAATAATTCAGAACGTTAACGGGATACACATAAATCAGGTGCGTAATAAAAAAAATAGAAATGTAAAAAATTGATTTTCGAAAAGTAATCACTGTTCCAAACTGCTCCGCGGTTGCACACTGGTTTTTGCATGTGAAATAACGGCAGGAAAACTATTTTGATTTTTTTAATGTTATCGCATGATATTGAGATCGTTCTTCCCCCAGATCCACATATTCACACGAGACCTGAAAATAATCATCTAAACTTTCCAATAGACTTCCCAATTGGATATTTTTAAATACAGTTTCATCAAAATCTTTAGTAGCATCAAATTTTCCAGAAATTAATATGATACCATCATCTTTTATTATTCTCTTAAACTCCTGTAAATACCGTTCTATGGGATCCAGGAAATATATGACATTTATAAGTAGCAACCTATCAATGCTATTGCTTTGAATTATATTTTTTAAATCTTTTGCATCATTTTCTAAAATTATAAGGTTTTCATCATCGAATTTAGATTTAAGTATGTTTCTGCATTTTTCACTGATTTCAATTGCATATATTGTCTTGGGGAATTTTTTTTGTATTTCTAAAATTGCCTCGCCGTTACCGGAGCCTACTTCTAAAATAACGTTATCTTTTTCTAAGCACAATTTTTCGACACTATCCTCAATCACTCTTTGATTGCCAAAAAACATTACTTTTCTAGCTATATAACCCAAAATAAAGTGTTTGGGTTCGCGCATGTTGACTGCCATCATTTTGGTGTTTTTGATTCTTCTAAAAAGAAATAAGATAAATTTATCAAAAAAAGTTTCTTTCATGCGAATTCTCTACGTTTCAAAAACTTTGCCCCAAAAAAAGAAATATCCAGGGTATCCCCTCTGCCCCACCTTCTCCTGTCATTGCTATGTTTCCTATTGTCCAAATTATTGCTAACCTAACAAGGCTTGCAACAGTGAGATTTGCAAAATAAGGAGACTGACTTGCCTAAGGGGAGGGTTGATTTACTCAAGGTTGCGGTGGATCACTTCAGAAAAATAGATCTAGTTTTATCAGGAGTTATTGATGTGATTGGAGATATTAACCTTCGTTATCGTCCCGCAAATTTTGAAGGATTCGTGAGAATTATTATTAATCAGCAACTTTCAGAGACGGTAGCATCGACAATTTTTAGGAGGCTGCAAAATTTAGTCCAAAGCAGACAAATTACGCCGGAAGCTCTGCTGTCATCTGACCCTGCATTGTTAAAAGAATGCGGATTATCATATCGAAAAATTGAATACATTTTAGGACTGGCAACTTATTTTGCTGATGATCCAAATTTCATATCCAAACTGAAAAAAATGGAGGGAGATGAGGTGCTTTCTACGTTAATGTCGATACGAGGAATTGGGGTATGGTCAGCAAATATTTTTCGTATGTTTTATTTGAAAGATCTTGATGTCTTTCCTTATGGCGACGTATCGTTGGAAAAGGCAATTAACCTGCTTTACGGGGGGAAATTTGAAAACAAAAAATTTAATCCCGAACAGTTGGTTTCATCGTGGTCTCCATATAAGAGCATTGCATCTTTATACTTGTGGAAATGGCTAGATCAGGGGCAACCAAACATTTCTTAATAGAGGCTTTAGTTTTGGCTGTTTAATTTGATCATTTCTTTGATCTTATCAAAAAAATAGAAATACGGGGTCCTCCTATCCCATGGAGTATAAGTAGGCTCATTCTTACCGAGACGGGAAACAGAGATAGTAAGAATACTTGGGTTCTATTTCATCAGTTGAAATTATTCTACCGCGACCAAATGAATTCAACTGATGAAATAGCCCAACGTCAAAAAATTACACCCTAAACTTTTTGTCTATCCCTTAAAGAAACTTACCATTCTAAATTTTTTTAAATAACATAAATAAACTATATAAAACCTCTGTTTTCCTCTTTATATAAGATTGACTATAATGCAATAATATTGCATTAATGATATATTATATAAATGACATAGGTTGTATTTTAATGACTAATTTAGCACTAATAAATAATGATAAGATTGCCATCGGTTTATCAATTGCTTGTGTAATTCATTGCTTTTTTGTTCCTTCTTTTATTGTATTATTTCCAGCATTTCTCTCAATTCAATTAGATAATGAACTGATCCACTATTTAATGCTATGGTTTATAGCTCCAATTAGTGTGTTTGCACTGAGTAAGGGTTTCATAAATCATAAAAGGATTTCGTACTTATTCATTGGAATGACTGGTCTATGCATTCTTATTTGTGCGGTCTTAGCTGGAGAGAGTATTATGGGTGAAACAGGTGAGAGGGCAATCACGTTAATTGGGTCAATTATCGTATCAATAGCACATTACAAAAATTTTAGAACATGTTCTCAAACCGGTGGTTCTTATCATGAAAAATAGAAATACGGGGTCCACCTATCCCATAGTGCATAAGTAGACCGGTTCTTACTAAGGCGGGAAACAGAGGTAGCAAGAATACATAGGTTCTATTCCATCAGTTGAAATTATTCCACCGTGACGGACTTTGTTCCAA
>MDTE01041929.1_pt1 | contig 20654 bp, 18 predicted proteins | sample 811231 | NCBI WGS metagenome assembly MDTE01 (sample SAMN05326651, study PRJNA326480) | marine metagenome | isolation source: seawater | place: Indian Ocean: Red Sea | collected 2010
CCACTTTTTTGAACGAGACGAATTACTAATCAATTTAATTGCTCATCTTTTCTAAATCAGTTGCAGTAATCTTATTCCCATTACATTATTGATCGCATTTTGTTTTTTTGCTGTTCCTACTGGCGGTAGTTTGAATAGTTACAACCCTGACTGGATTTCCCTAGTTCTTATCTATTGGTGTTTCGCTGTCCCAAAGAAAATAGGTTTACTGCCAGCCTGGTTGATTGGTCTTTTTTTGGATGTTGTTTCTTTTGGAACATTAGGGCGTTATGCATTAAGTAAACTAGTTCTTGTGTTTTTCGCTGACCGACTTGCTCTTCGTGTTCGAATGTTTCCAGTTTGGCAGCAGTCTTTTATTGTTCTAATTTTACTTATCGGCGAAACTGTTCTCCTGATGTTTATTGGGATAATCATTGGAGATATAGACTTCTCTAGCAATCGTTGGATTGCTGTTTTGATTGCGGCGTTTCTGTGGCCGGTTATCTACATTATTCTTCGACGTGTACGTCAATGGGCGAGATTACCGTAGGGGAGGGTATAGTTGAGATCAATATTGAAGTCCAGCCTCTATATTCTTGACCCTCGACGGGATTCCTCGGTTACCAAATATCGCCTAATCATAGCGGCGAGCATGGTGGTGATCTTGAGCTTAGTTGTTTTGGGAAGACTATATTTCTTGCAGGTTATGAACTACGATCGTTATAGCACGTTATCTAGTGAGAATCGGTTAGGTATATTACCTATACCACCTATAAGAGGGTGGATCTTTGATCGCAATGGATCTGTACTAGCCAGAAATTATCCCGTATATGATCTAGAACTTGTTCCAGATAAAGTTCCTGATATTAATAGCACTATAAAAGAAATTTCAAATCTGATTGATCTGAATGATACCGAGATATCTCGTTTTCTTAGAGGTTTAGAAAACCGCCCCACCTTCGAATCTCATTTACTTAAAATGAATTTATCGCATGAGCAGGCTGCTCTGGTGGCTGTGAATCAGCATCGATTCGCTGGTGTCACTTTGACTGCAAACCTTCGTAGGTTTTATCCATATGATGGACTATTTGCCCATGCGATCGGGTATGTTAGTCGTATAAGTGAGGGTGATTTGCAAGATCTAGATCGATCTTCTTATAGCGGTACGCGCTATATTGGCAGACTGGGAATTGAAGCTAAGTATGAAAAACAGCTCTTTGGTGCAGCTGGCTATGATTCAGTAGAATTTAATGCACATGGGCGAGTTGTAAGATCTGTCGATAAACTACCTCCCAGCTCTGGTTGGAACGCTCATCTTACGCTAGATGCTGAAATACAGAAGGTTACTCGTGGCGCACTTGGCGGTCGTCGTGGAGCTGCTGTTGTGCTTCGACCAGATACAGGAGATGTATTGGCTTTTGTAAGCTCGCCAGATTATGACCCCAACTTATTTGCTAGTGGCTTCGGAAAATCATCTTATGAAGATTTACGAAGTTCGCCGGATAAGCCACTGCTAAATCGAGCTCTACATGGCCGATATGCTCCTGGGTCCACTATTAAGCCGCTATTAGCTGTTGCTGCCCTTAATGAGGGGCTTGGGTCAGATGCAAAGGTGTTTTGCAATGGAGAATTTTATTTGTCTGGTCGAGAGCGCGCCTATCGATGTTGGAATAGAGATGGACATGGAGCCGTTTCTTTATTGGAGGCTATTGAGCGATCTTGTGATCTGTTTTTTTATCAACTCGCGGTTGATCTTGGCATTGACCGTATGTCGACATGGCTAGGTCGGTTCGGCCTCGGTCGTATGACTGGTATTGGGCTTGACGATGAAACTAATGGTTTGGTTCCCAGTCGTGATTGGAAGAAGGAAACACGTGGTGAAGCATGGTTTCCAGGCGAAACGGTTATTGCTGGTATTGGTCAGGGCTATTTGCTAGCAACACCATTGCAGCTTGCTGTAGCCACTTCAGCAATTGCAAATCGTGGTGCTGTGGTACAGCCTAGATTGTTATCACATTTTGAGAATTCGGAGACAGGAGAGATAGTTTTGGGTCCGGAAGTTCGATTCATATCCAATGTTGTAGCAGAGGGAAAAGAATGGAATACCGTAATTGATGGAATGGTAGCAGTTGTACATGGCCTACAAGGAACAGCGCGTTCTAGTGGGGCAGGATCACCATATCGAATTGCAGGAAAAACTGGGACCTCACAACTTATTTCTATTGGTCAAGAGGAAGAATATGATTCTGAAAGTGTTCCAGAACATCTAAGAGATCATGCTCTCTTTGTTGCTTTTGCGCCAGTTGAAAAGCCGAGTATTGTGTTAGCAATTGTTATAGAAAATGGTGGCAGTGGCAGTAAGGTGGCCGCTCCCATTGCACGTAAAATTCTTGACTATTATTTTATAGAACGATTACGTAGAGCGACTTCAGAGCGAAAAGGCAGAAATCTTGGCTAGCAAACTTCATATCGATGGCGTGTTATTCTTCGGTATTCTATTGCTACTTAGTGTTGGAGTGTTTGTAGTGTTTAGTGCTAGTGGTCAGGATTGGAATCTTCTTCAGAGACATTTATTTCGAATTGCTATTTCCTTAGTGGTGCTATTTGTTGTGGCGCAGATACCTACGGATGTTCTAAGGCGGTGGTCTCCATATCTTTTTGTCATAGGAGTAGGTTCTCTTATTTTGGTTTTGTCTCTAGGATATGTTGGTCGCGGCGCACAACGTTGGCTAGATTTTGGGGTTATTCGTTTCCAGCCTTCAGAACTAATGAAATTAGCAGTACCTATGGCAGTTGTATGGTTCTTGACACGCAGACCGTTACCACCTGGATTGCCAAGCTTAATTATGGCTATTGTGTTAATTCTGGTGCCAGTACTGTTAGTCATAATGCAGCCAGATCTTGGTACGGCTATCCTGCTTATCGTCTCAGGGTTGCTCGCAGTTTTTATGTCAGGTGTGCGTTGGCAACATCTTTTCATTCTTGCAGGAATTGTTTCTGCAGTTGCCCCTTTTTTATGGTTTCGACTGCATAGTTATCAACAAGAGAGGATTATAACGATGTTTAATCCTTGGGCGGATCCGATGGGATCCGGATATCATATAATTCAGTCACAGATTGCAGTTGGTTCTGCCGGTATCGTAGGCAAAGGTTGGCTGCAAGGCACACAGTCGCAGTTGGAATTTATTCCAGAGCGTAGTACAGATTTTATTTTTGCTGTTTTTTCTGAAGAGTTTGGTCTAGTCGGAGCGATAGTTTTGATGATTCTTTATATTTTTGTAGTTGGCCGCTGTCTTTTTCTTTCCTACCGTATTCAGGATAGCTATGCACGACTGCTAGTTGGCAGTTTAGCTTTAACATTCTTTGTCTATGTTTTTGTTAACATAGCAATGGTCACTGGAGTCTTACCGGTGGTGGGGATACCACTACCACTAATTAGCTATGGGGGAACATCAATGGTTACTCTAATGGCTGCGTTCGGAATTGTTATGAGTGCGTGTACGCACAAACAACTTATGCGTTGACTAGCGAAGCGTTAGATGCAAATCAAATTACGAAAATCTCTTGCAGCCATGGCACTTAGCATGTTTTTTGTCGCTATTCCGTGTGTTGCTGTTGACATTAATTCTTACCCAGCGTTGAAGAGTCTCGTAGGAGAGCTAACTGTAGATGAAGAGATTGAAGAGCAGAAATTGATCATGTGGTTAACCGACGCCACTATCAATAAAGACCTCGTTGGTATTATGGAAAGACCAGCGGAGAGCTTACCATGGTACCGGTATAAGGACAGATTCTTGAATAAGAAAATTGTCAAGGATGGAAAAAAATATCAAACTAGATATCGTGCGATTTTGGACAAGGCGCAAATACAATTCGGCATTCCACCCGAAATCGTTGTTGCAATTATCGGAGTTGAGACTCGATATGGGAGAAATACTGGACGTCATCGTGTTTTAGATTCACTTGTAACATTAGCACTCAAGTATGATCGAAGGAGTAACTATTTTCTTAATGAGCTTAAAGAATATATGTGGTTGTCTGCTAGAGGTATATTTAATCCACTAAAAGTAAAAGGTTCTTATGCTGGTGCTTTTGGGATCGCACAATTTATGCCTAGCAGTTATAGAAATTATGCGATTGATTTCGATCATAATGCACAGAGCAATTTACTTGAAAGTCATGTAGATGCTATTGGAAGTGTTGCAAATTATCTGAGCCAACACGGTTGGCAAGCAGGAGCTCCTATCTTAGGGCGTCTATCGGACGATGGAAAGGCATTGTCAATGATTGGCGAAACACGGGGGTATCAGCCTGATATTGCAGTTCAAGAACTAGAAGATCGCGGTATTGTGCTATACGACGGATGGGTTGGAGATAAAATCGGCATTATCAAGCTGAAGCACGACGATCGGGAAGAATTTGTAATTGCTTATCCCAATTATTTTGTTCTGACTCGGTATAACCGAAGCCAGAACTATGCGATGGTTGTGTCAGAGTTAGCTGAGAATATAGATAATTAGGATTAGAGGTCATTACACTTGATCCGATGCTTTATAGCTCTATTTATTGCGTTCAACATATTGTCCGCTTGTAGTTTTATGCCAGTGCAGCGCCCCACTGAGCTGCCTGATGGAGCTTATTATGAGGATGATGGGCCTCCAACTGATAAGGGGCCAGATCCTAGTAGAATAGCTGATGCAACACCACAGGTAGAGCCGCTAAGTCGCTATGGAAATTCTCCTTATACCGTTTTTGGTAAAAGGTATTATCCATTGGCCTCTGCTAGTGGATACCGAGAAGTTGGCGAGGCTAGTTGGTATGGGAAAAAGTTCCATGGAAGAAAAACTTCAAGTGGAGAAGTCTACGACATGTATAAGATGACAGCGGCTCATAAGACGTTACCGTTACCGACATATGTTAGTGTTCGAATGCTGGATACAGATATGAGTGTCGTGGTAAAAGTTAATGATCGTGGACCTTTTTTACAAGGCCGCATCATTGATTTGTCATATGTGGCTGCTAGAAAGCTTGGCCTGGATCAGAGAGGTACAGCCGATGTTGAGGTGACAGTTGTTGATGTTGCGAACGACATGTCAATTGCTAGAATTGGGATCTTTATAGAGGCAGCACGTTTCCGATTACCAGAGAACGCAGAAACACTTCGCCGCCAATTGCTAAAAGAAGATGTGGGTTTGGTAGATATAATACCTGCAGAGGTATCTGGAGTGACGTATTATCGGGTTCGAGTTGGCCCAATTAAAGAAGAGTTATCGATAGACAGCTTTATTTCAAGAATTCAGGCTATAACTGGAATCTTAGCGCGTAAAGTACCAGAGTAATATCAGGGCAAGAATAATGAAGCAAAAAGTGACTTATTTTATCGTTATTGCATGCTTGCTTTTTCCGATGCAGGTGCGGTCATACGAGACTGACTTGTTGCCTGTAATGCAATCCAGCATGCCTCCTCCGAGTCTTGAAGTATCGTCGTGGGTTTTGATGAATCCCAGCACTGGTCTGATCATTGCTGCTGAGAATCCAGATGATAGAGTCGAGCCGGCCAGTTTAAGTAAGCTGATGACGGCCTATATTGTTTTTAGAGAGATAAGGCTCGGCAATATCACGCTGGAAGAACAAATCCTTATTAGCGAAAATGCGTGGCTTACAGGTGGCTCACGCATGTTTATTGAGCCGGGCGAGAGAATTTCTGTTGAAAATCTGTTGCTTGGCATGATTGTTCAATCTGGTAATGATGCTGCTGTCGCATTAGCTGAACATATAGCTGGAAGTGAGGAAAGCTTTGCTGGTTTAATGAATCAAGTTGCAACGGAGTTGGGTCTAAAGAATACTAATTTTGTTAATAGCACGGGATGGCCACACCCAGACCATTTCAGTTCAGCTCGAGATATAAGTTTAATTGCAGCTGCAATAGTACGAGACTTTCCTGGAATGTATAGATATTACTCAATTCCAGAGTTCACATGGAATGATATAACGCAACGTAATCGGAATCCTTTGCTCGGTAGAGATGAGGATGTAGATGGTATAAAAACTGGTCATACAGAGGGAGCCGGATACTGCTTAGTTGGTTCCGCTAAGAAAGATGATTTTCGTATGATTGCAACGGTTATTGGAGCAGAGAGCGCTCGTTATCGTGCGGATGCTGTGTATTCACTACTAAAATATGGTTTTGCTGCATATGGGAAAAGGCATATATATGCTAGTGGTACCGCAGTAGTTGACTCAGTAGAAGTATATAAGGGAGAGAGCTCCACAGTGGCTGTCGGCGTTACGCAAGCCGTCCAGCTGATTGTGCCAAAAAGTTCAAGATCAGGTATTGAGGCAGCAGTTGCGATCAATGAGCCGCTTATTGCACCATTGTCTGAGCGGCAACAGGTCGGGAATCTAATAATCAGCATTACCGGCAAGGAAGTAGCCTCATATTCTTTAGTTACACTATCGGCTATAGAAGAGGGATCATGGTTCAATCGCGTTTTGGATAGTATCCGTCTTAGATTTCGTTAAAAAATAAGAATGAAAAGCACCGATCTTTCGTCGCAACAAGATTTACTTTCGTTCCCATGCCGGTTTGAAATTAAAGTGGTTGGAAGACAGGGTGCTAATTTTAAGAGACTTATTTGCTCCATTATCGATAGGCATCTTGGCGACACAAAAATTGTAGATACAAGTTCTCGGTTAAGTCGGCAAGGAAAGTATCTTTCTTTAACTTGTACTATAAGGGCTACTAGTAGGGAGCAATTAGATTCCATTTATCTCGATCTCAATAGTGAAGCCGACGTGTTAATTACATTGTAATCATAAGGCCGATAGTCTTTTGCTCGAAACATCTTCGGTAATTCTAAGGAATCTTGGCCAACGGGAGTACGAAGTAGTCGCCGATGCCATGCGGAAATGGACGCGAAGCCGATTATCATCAACAGTGGACGAGATCTGGTCGGTTGAGCACCCGGCTCTTTATACCCGTGGTGCGAATTGTAAGAGCTCCCCTCAATCTCTTGGTGAGCACATTCCTTTAGTTGATACTGATCGGGGAGGACAAATTACATATCATGGCCCAGGACAGTTGATTATCTATTGCATGCTAGACCTGAAGAAGTTAAAGATTGGTGTTCGGGCACTAATTCGATTGCTAGAGAACTCAGTTATTAAATTTCTTGGGAATCACGAGATAATCGCTACAACTAGGAGTAGTGCGCCGGGCGTGTATGTCGAGGGCTCTAAGTTAGCAGCGATCGGCCTGAGAATCCATGCTGGATGTTGCTACCATGGCCTCAGCTTAAATGTTGATATGGATTTAAGTCCTTTTTATCATATTGATCCATGTGGGCATGCTGATTTAAGCGTAACCCAGTTGCGTGCCCTTGGAGTCAAAGCTAGTTTAATCAAGATAAATCAGAAAATTACTAATATCCTAGTGGAGGAGTTGGGTTATGAGTGCATCATTATGGGGGAAAATCAGCTACCAAATGTTATTCTGGATCAATAATTTTTGAATTGTTTGATTAATCTATAATTAATACAATGAAATATTTATTAGATTCGGGTAACTGGTTCATCTTTAGGTGCGTTGTTAGCATCAACCTCGGTCTGATTAAGGTATAACCCCGTTGTGCATACCCCCTGGCTTTTTCGATACTCAATGTGTATAAAAAAATGCAGCTGCAAGCATGGACTCGCTGGTATGTTTAGCTTTATCAAAGATCACTTTTTGAAAACCTTAGTTTTGTTTCTAGCTTTGTTTTTTACAACTTTTCCTCGCTTTAGTTACGCACAATTATCCGGCGCCTTTTCTGATTCATCGTTTTGTTCAGTCGATGTTATCGATATTCCGGTGTCATTGTCGTCCTATCATGGAAAAGCTAGCGCCTCGCTAAATATAGAATTGATGGCTGATGAGATCGATTATTCCGCATCTGAATATGTATCACTGATTGGCAATGTGAGTGTGACCCAAGGCGGTCAAGCGGTCTACGCTGATCGTATTGCCTATAAGACCGAAGATCAACTTCTTAAGGCAGTCGGTGACGTAGTAATGTATTCAACGCGTGGAGATAGACTAAGTGCTGATTTACTCCAACTAGACCTAGTGACTCAAATAGGTTATGCAGATCATATATATTTTCAAAAAGTTGACAATGTATCAATTATTGAAGAATGCAATAGTTCGAATTGCAGAGCAAACTCAATTACGGAAGATAAAATATTTAAGCCGACTTATGCGCGAATGCGTGGTTATGCGGAAAAGACATTTTTTGATGGTCATGGTCGAGAGCGACTAGAAAATGTCAGATTGACTAGCTGTGTTGAGGGCAACGACAGTGTTGTTCTAGCAGCTAGCCGAATTACCTTAGACCACGATGCTGGTGAGGCGCGTGGAAAAGATCTACAGGTGCGATTTTTTGATGTGCCAATTTTCTATTTTCCAGTGGTCACTTTTCCTATAACAGATGATCGAAAGACAGGATTTTTGTTTCCGTCACTCGGATTTAGTAGTGAGTCTGGCGCGCGTATCCGTGTTCCCTACTATTTAAATATCTCTCCCAATCAAGATGCGACATTAACAGTTGATCACATGATTAAGCGTGGAACATTGTTGCGTGGCGAATACAGATACATGGGGGAAGTTGCCACTGGAGAAATGGCTGGAAGGATAAGTTATGAACTTCTTGCTCATGATCGGAAATTGAAAAACCACCGAGCTGGTTGGTCATTAGTGCATGACCATAGTTTTACAAATAGTTTGCGCGGGACTGTGCGCCTCGGCGATCTGTCCGACGAAAACTACCTTGATCATTTTGGAGACGATTTAGGATTAGGCCAGGCAGACTATATTCCTCAATCCGTATCGTTGAATTATAGAGATCGTGATACGTTTCAGACCGATGATAGTTTTAAGGCGGGGATTCTCTTCTCTGATTTTAAAACTATTATTAAAACTATTGACCTCAAGGAGAGTCCCTATGCTCGACTACCACAAATCACAACTTCCTGGCATGCTGACAAGGATTCTGTAGGTGGTTTGTCGAATTTTCATGCGATGTGGACAAGATTTAGACATTCTGCCTTGTCAAGAACAAGCGGTGATCGTATTAATATTCAGCCTAGTTTTAGTATATATCGCAATAATGAGGTTGGCTTCGTTCGCCCGCAGCTAGATTTCAATATCACTTCTTACAACTTAAACAGGTGGTCTTTACCTGAGACTCAATATTCCAGCTCTATAGTTCCAACATTGAGTTTAGATTCTGGTTTAACAATTGAAAGAGATGTTAGTTGGATAGAGCAGTCATATATTTACGCTTTAAGTCCAAGACTCTATTACGTTTATACACCTTACGTTGATCAAGAAAACCAGCCAATTTTTGACGATAGGGAGAGGCTGCCAAATTCCAGCTCTGATTATTTTTGGCCAAATCGATTTAGGCAAACCGATCGTGTTGGAGATACAAACCGGATTTCTTTTGGTCTTGATAGTCGTTTAGCCGATGAAATTTCGGGTAGGGAAGTAGTGAAGACTGAATTGGCGCAGATATTTTATTTTTCAGATAGGAGAGTCCGTTCTTTGGTTGGACAAGAGCCTTTGATGGATCGATATTCAGATATGTTTGGGAGTGTAAAGGTTAATTTAAACGAGCGGTTTTCTACTTCGGCATCTGCTATATGGAGTTGGCAGCAACATTACGTTGCTTTATCAAAAATTGGTGTAGATTATATTTATAATGGGTCTAAATTAGGACTTTCGTATATTTATGATACCTATGAGTCTCAGGAAGATTTAAGTACGAAATTACATTTTCCTTTAACGGAGGGATGGGTAGTTGATTTCGAAAATGTTTACTCACTGCAGGATGCAGCGAGTCATCGTAGTGCATTAAGTGTAGGTTATGATGCATGTTGTTGGGCAATAAATGTCGATTTAGCTAGTAGTCGTAGAAGAGATAATGAAAGTTGGCGTAATGCGACAGAGGTTATTTTCACGCTGCAATTGAAAGATCTGGGTAAAATTTCAAGCAACTCACTTGACAATCTTTTCTCGTCGTTTTGATCTGACTAGGAATTATTCACAGCAATGGCTGAAATAGAGAACCAACCCATATCGCAGGTCTTGAGAAAGTATTTCAGCATTGTTTTTTTATCTTTTGCAATAGGCTTGCTGGTACCTGAGTCGATTAAAGAGGTTCAAGCTGAGTTAGACCAAGTTTATGTTGTGATTAATGATGAGGTCATAACTAAAACAGAAGTAGATGACCAATTGCGCAATGCGATATATAAGTTGCGTTCCCGAGGGGAAATTGTTCCGAGTTCAGAACAATTAGAGAGGGATGTGGTAGAAATGCTTGTAGACCTGAGGCTGCAATATCAGCGTGCACGGGAATTGGGCATTAGTGTTTCTGTGGATCAAGTTTTAATTGCGATCAGAGGTATTGCCGAAAAGAATGGCTTGTCCATGCTAGAGCTGCGTAAGGAAGTAACAAATACCGGACGATCATATGAGGAATATCAAGCAGAATTGCGCCAACAATTGTTAGTAAAAAAATTAGTTGAGCGTGAAGTAACACAGAAAATAGATATCAGTGAAGAAGAAATTGCTGACCATCTAGCTACCCATCAAGAGGGTGTAGCAGATATTGCTTATAACCTCTCGCATGTACTAATTGGGTCTCAAGATGATCGAGATGGCGCGCAAGACCTCGCAGATCAGATATACGAAAAGATAGTTGGTGGCTCCTCATTTTATAGAGCTGTTTCTGCAGTACAAAGCCAAGTAAACAATGTAAGTACCAGTCATTTGGGTTGGCTCGGCTCAGATCGGCTACCAGATTTGTTCATAGCGATTGTGGAGCAGCTAGAAGTCGGGAAAATTACGAGACCGATAGAAAGTCAGAATGGATTTCATATTCTCCGTCTAAATGGTAAGCGGGGTGATAATCTATATATCATAGATCAAGTTCGAATCAGTCATATTCTTATGGTGTCAAATGAGTTCAGAGATGAAGCGACAACTGAGAAGGAATTGCTAGTGTTACGAGAGCGCATAAAATCTGACGCCCAATTTAATGAGATTGCTCGATTATATTCTGAAGATCTAGATAGTCGCGCTCTTGGTGGAGACCTTGGCTGGGTTGATCCGGATGAACTGTTACCGGAGCTCGCATCGCTAGCAATTAAGTCTGACATTGGAGAAGTTAGTATGCCTATCAAGACAAGTCGCGGTTATCACATCATTCAGGTTGTAAATCGTCGCAGCAAGGATATAAGTGATCAGATTCGGCGTAAGAGCGCAGAGCAAGAAATTAGACTTAGCAAGTTTAACGACCAATATAGATCCTGGATTGACGCGCTCCGGGATGCTGCGTGGATTGACTATAGAATTTCCCATAACACAAAAAAATATGAGAAAAAATAAAATAACAGAGATAATGTGAATGAATTAGGAGGTAGCTCAAAGTGGAACAGATATTTTTATTTAGAACAACATTAATATACTTAAGTAGATGCTATGAATATTCCGACAAATAGAATTATAGAAATTATTGCGGATATTCTCCCGTCGGATTTGCCGAGCGACATTCGGAATAAGATCGACTTAGCAATACAATCAGCGGTCTTTAAACTAGATTTGGTATCTCGGGAAGAGATAGAAATTCAAGAGAAACTTCTTATGCGAACACGAGAGAAGATTGATCTTCTTGAAGTTAGGATAAGCGAGTTAGAGAAGTGTTCTAGCACGCAAAAAAGTAACTTATTTTGAGATTCTTTTAGTCAAATTTCCAATTAGGAGTTCTTTTCTCAATAAACGCATCTATACCTTCTTTTGTGTCTTCAAACATCATGTTATGCGCCATTATTTTACCCGCATTCTCATAAGCATCAGCTAAAGTTTGCTCCAACTGCGCATAAAATAATGCTTTACCTTCTCTTACAGAACTTTGTGGCTTGCTTGCGATATCTCTAGCTAACGAGCGAACTGTAGAGTCGAGTTGATCAGAGGGTACGGCATCATTGATAAGGCCATACTTGACCGCAGTATGCGCATCAATAAACCGACCAGTCATTAGCATCTTGAATGCATGTTTTCGAGATAAATTTCTACTCAGAGCGACACTTGGTGTGGAGCAGAATAAACCGAGATTAATGCCTGATACCGCGAACGTAGCATTGGTTGAAGCGACAGCTAAATCGGAGTTTGCAACTAACTGGCATCCTGCAGCAGTGGCTTTTCCAGTAACCTCAGCAATAATTGGTTGTGGTAGATCTATCATGCTAAGCATCACGGAGCTACATAGCCTAAAGAGATTTTGATAACGTGATTCGTCGGGTTGCGTTCGCATTTCTTTTAGATCGTGGCCGGCACAGAATGCGGGTCCGGCTCCTCGAAGGATCACGACTCGTATCGAGTCGTCTGAACTTAAAGACTTCAGCACAGTGTGTAATTCAAACAACAAGTCTTCCGACAAGGCATTATACTTTGTCGGTCGATTCAGGGTTATTCTTATAACGCCAGGATCTGCCAATTCTTGTAAAACAGTTGGCTCGCTCAAATCATTCTTGTTCGTATTTTGAATCAACTTGCTATCTCCTAAACAGTTCGTCTAAGGGTTACGTTACTGTTATAGACGAGGCTTGTAAACAAGAATGTTACCGACATCTATTGAACATGTTGAAAGGTTAGTCGTTGAAGAAATAGAAATTTGTGATTCTTCTGGTGCGTCAGTTTTAGCACGCGTTATTGAGAGCTATTCGGTATTGAGAAATGATTCCGCAGAGTAAGTTGAAGTAAGAGTGCAGCCTCCCGAGTAGTCTTAGTTTGTCGACGGAAAGATTTGGGGCTAGGCTTCGCTTTTATTGATTATCGAGGGAATATAGTGCTCCCAACCGATTGCCATGATATGTATTCCACGCGCTATTGGTCGCAATTCTCGAATAGTGTGAGCTGCTACTTCGACACTTATAGCAGCGATTTGTTCCTTATCATCACCAGCTGCCTCTATCTTCTTGATTATATCTGCAGGAATATCGATCCCCGGTACTTTTTCGTTCATGTACAACGCCATTTTGACCGATTTTATAGGTATAACTCCTGCTAATACTGGCTTTTTTGGACATGCCTTCTCGATAAAACTTTCGAATGCTGGGACGTCAAATATTGCTTGGGTTTGAAAGAACTCAGCACCACCATCCTCTTTTCGACGTATATTATCAATTTCAGCAGATACATCACCAGCGCCTGGATTAAAAACGGCACCAACGGTTAGTTGTGGAGTTCCGTGCAACTCATTGCCTGCGAGATCCTTTCCGGAGCGCAGAGAGAGGGCTGCTTCAAGCAGTTGAGATGCATAAAGGTCAAAAACAGGTTTAGCATCTGGATGGTCGCCATTTTTTGGTGAATCGCCACCCATAAACACAATATTGCCCACTCCCAAGGCAGCAGCTCCCAGCATACTGGCCTGGATGGCTATCCTATTTTTATCTCTTGAAGTCATCTGAACAATTGGTTCGCAGTCCCGATCAAGCATCAGGTGAGCTACGGCCACAGGGTCCATCGACATGCGCGCTGCATGAGATTCAGTCAGATTGAATGCAGTGACCTGATCTCGGAGTGACTCTGCTTTATCTAGGAGACCTTTCAGATCAGTTCCTTTTGGCGGTGTTAGTTCACTGGTGATGAGAAAATCTGAGCCCGTTAATTTTTGCGACAATTTAGTCATAGTAGTAGATTATGGGTAATGGAATGGAAAGTGGCTAGTAAGTGGATGAAAAAATATGAAGCCCAGTCGGGAATGTAAAGTTATGGGTCGTTATTTTGCAAGCAAAGGATAAGCTAATTATGACAGAGAAACCGTACAGTAATCGACTATTTTATGACACACATGTATTTTGTTGTGTAAATGAACGGCCTGAAGGCCATCCGAGGAGCTGTTGTAGCGCCCGAGGGTCGGTCTCGTTGCACGCATATATGAAGATGCGAGCCAAGAAGCTCAATTTAGGTGAAAGAGTTCGTATAAATCGGGTGGGCTGTTTAGATCGTTGCGAGCTAGGGCCAACGATGGTCATTTATCCCGAAGGGATTTGGTATACCTACAATAGTCGAGAAGATATAGATGAGATTATTGATAGTCATATTATTGGTGGGATGCAGGTTGATCGACTGCTTTTGCCTCCTGATTGTGTGCCAGAAAAACCTACAGGTTGAGTAATCCGAGTATTTTCGACCAACGAGTTCGGAGGAGGTCTATATGAACAAATTTGCGCAAAAGCGTGTAGTTGTTTCTGGCGCTAGTCGTGGCATCGGCCTAGCTATTGCAATGCGATTAGCACAGGACGGAGCACATATTGCGATTCTTGCTAAGACTGCAGAGCCGCATGGCAAGTTGCCAGGCACAATTTATTCTGCCGCTGAAGAGATTGAGTCGGCTGGTGGGCGAGCATTACCAATAGTCACAGATATTCGTTACGAAGATCAGGTCCAATCTGCGATTGCGAGGACGGTAGAAGAATTTGGTGGTATTGATATTTGTATCAATAATGCTAGCGCGATTTCCTTAACTCAAACTCAAAATACAACTATGAAGCGGTTTGATCTTATGTTTGACGTCAATGTACGAGGCACTTTTCTTTTGACTCGAGAGTGCTTGCCACATCTTGCGAAAGGCGCGAATCCGCACATTCTAAATATTTCACCCCCACTTGACATGAAATCAAAATGGTTCGCGCCAAACGTAGCCTACAGTATGTCCAAATTTGGCATGAGCCTTTGTGTCTTAGGCATGGCGGAGGAGTTAAGGTCTCAGGGTATTGCTGTCAACGCATTGTGGCCTCATTCTGTTATCGCAACGGCTGCAATTGCAAATGTCGTTGGTGGAGAATCGGCTTTGGGGCATTGTCGGAAGACTTCAATAATGGCTGATGCAGCGGCAGCAGTTTTATCTCGAGACGCTACGATCCACACTGGCAAATTCTACATTGACGATGTGATATTGGCTGAAGAAGGAATTACAGATTTTAGTGTTTATCGGATAGATCCAAACAAATCATTATGGAGCGATTTTTTTGTACCTGACGAGACTCCAGAAATCGAGCAGGTTGTATTGCCCTTTAATTAGAAGATACCCTTTGATTGAATGTACGCTCGGCTTTTAGCGTTAGGAATTGTTACCACATAATTATTGGATTTATTCTATTGGGGGATTTATGATTGTTTCAGATCCTGACATGATAGAAGCGAACAGCGAACCAGTTTCTGGAAGAATATGTTGAGTGAAAAATTTTGCTGTGACAAGTTTTTTCAAATAGAAGTCATTTGTAGCGCTTGATTGTTTGTTGAGAGAGGTCTCTGCTATACGTCCCCACATGTAGCCTAAAGCGACAAGCCCAAATAAGCGAAGGTATTCAGTTGCAGCCGCTGCTGCTGCCTCAGGATTTTTTTGCCCAGATTGGGCAATATAGCCAGTAGCTATTTGTAAACGGCCAAACGCTTTACTGATCGGTGCGACAAATACCTGCATCTCGTCATTATCGTTTTGTTTTTCAAGCCAGTTTTGTACAGGATGAAAGAAACTTCGTAGATACCGTCCCGCATGCGCTGGTAATTTTCGACCTACTAGATCTAGGGCTTGTATACCATTAGCTCCTTCATATATTTGAGTTATGCGAGCATCACGCACGTATTGCTCCACTCCTGTTTCTCTGATATAGCCATGACCGCCATGGATTTGCAAACCAATATTTGTAATATCAAATCCAAGATCTGTGAGGAAAGCTTTTACTATCGGGGTCATAACTTGCACAAAGTCATCTGATGATTGGCGGGCTTCGACTGTTACTGCGTTATCTCTAAAGTCAAGGTGGCGAGCGACCCAGAGCGTCAGCGCCCGAGCGCCTTCCGTGAATGAACGCATCGTTAGTAGCATACGTCGGATATCAGGATGAACCACAAGTGGATCCGCGGGCTTTTCAGGATGTTTCGAACCAGCTAATGAACGTCCTTGCAGTCTACTTTCAGCATATGTAGTAGCAGCTTGGTAAGAAATTTCTGCAATTCCTAGACCCTGCATTCCAACGCCTAGTCGTGCGTCGTTCATCATAGTGAACATAGCCTGCATCCCCTTATTAGGCTCACCAACAAGCCATCCAACAGCTTGGTCAAAATTCATTGCACATGTCGCTGAAGCATTTATTCCCATCTTATGCTCAATTGATGTGCAAGCAAGTGAGTTTCGCGATCTGAGAGTGCCATCATTATTTGGCAAATACTTGGGAGCCAGAAAAAGACTGACACCCTTTATGCCTTTCGGTGCATCGGGAAGGCGCGCAAGAACTAAGTGCACAATATTTTCGGTTAAGTCGTGTTCTCCAGCTGTAATGAATATTTTGCTTCCAGTGATTAGATAGTTGTCATCATCAGTCGGTATCGCTTTGGTTCGCAGTAGACCAAGATCTGTTCCGCAGTGAGGTTCGGTGAGGCACATAGTGCCAGACCATTCACCATTGACCAATTTTGGTAAATACAGTTTCTTGAGAGGTTCTGCACCAAAAAGGCGTAGCGCTCTATATACGCCTCGAGTAAGTCCGGGATATGTAGAAAAAGCTAGGTTTGCAGAGCACAGCATTTCTTCAAGCGCAATATTGACTGAATTAGGTAAGCCTTGCCCTCCAAATTTCTGTTCACATGTGAGCCCACTCCAGCCACTTGCCACATATTTGCTATATGCCTCCTTAAAGCCTTCAGGGGTGCGGACTGCGCCATTATTGAAATGACATCCCTCTTCGTCTCCAGATCTATTTATGTGAACAAGCTGATCCTCGCAGAATTTAGCACCTTCTTCCCATATTGTCTTAACGAGGTCGGTGGTAGTTTCTTGTTGGCTAGTTAGGTTACTGATATCGTTTGGATCAAATACTTCTTCATAAAGAAAAAGCAAATCACCTATGGGAGCTTTATAGGAAATCATTGATTGGTAACTCAATTACGGAGTGGTTTTCCCGTTTCAAGCATATGTTCCATACGAGCCAAGGTTTGTGGCATTTTCACTAAACTCAGGATTGTTTTGCGTTCAAGGGATAAGATCTGTTCCTCTGTCAGACTCTGGACGATATCTGTATTGCCACCAGAAAGAATTATAGCTAGACCCTGCGCAACCGTGACGTCATGGTCATTGATTTTTCCATTTCTATGCATATCCTCAATTACCATAGTTAGAGCTAATCTAGCCGATTCTCCGGCTAAGAAAAATACTGGCTTCTCTGGCGGTGAATAATTTTCCACGAGTGAAAGGGCAAGAGTTTTTGCATCTGCCAACAGCCTGTTCCTATTCATGGTGATGCCATCATGCTCAGTCAAAAATAGGTACTGTTTTGCCTCTAATGCAGATGTCGCTATTTTTGCGGTACCAATAATTTCAAAGACTTTAGTTATAGCGGTCATTGGTCCTTTAGGATGGTCGGCATATTGTGACCATCGGGCGAGTAATTCTTTACAGCCACCCCAGGCAGGAACTAGACCAACGCCAACTTCGACTAATCCAGTATAAGTTTCCGCATGAGCCTGTACCCCATCACAGTGCAACAACAGTTCACAGCCACCCCCAAGGGCCATTCCAGAAGGAGCCGCCACAACGGGGAAGGGAGCGTATTTGATTGCTTTGTAAATTTTTTGACCCTGAGCTACCGATTTTGTAATTTCTGGCCATGCAGCAATGTTTGCAGCAAATAAAGCTAGGCCGAGGTTCACTCCTGCCGAGAAATTGGCGCCTTCATTATGAATTACTAGAGCTTGATAATGCTTATCTTTAACTTCTCTAATCGCTATTTCCATCATCTCAAAAACTGCTGTATCTAGACTATTCATCTTAGTATGAAATTCCAGACAAAGCACAGCATCGCCGATATCCCATATGCTTGCTGATGGGTTTCCGTTAATGCGTTTTGTTTGGCGCTTGATGTCTGAAAGCATTAAGACCCCATTGGGCCTTGAGATTTTCTTGTATGTATGATTGGCGGTAAAAAACTCTTGCTGATTTTTTATGTTTTTCGTGTAGAAGGTGTTTTCGTTGATCGCTTTAAGCAAGGGTGGGATTATTAGTTGATCGCTTCTAAGCTTATTGGCGAACCACTGCGGGCCGAGTTGATCGATTATTTCGAAAGGCCCCCATTTCCACGCGTAGCCATTTTTCATAGCTTCGTCAATTGCATAAACATCATCAGCAATTTCTGGTACTAGAGAGGCGCTGTAGCTCAGCGTTTTTGATAGCACCCTCCATGCATATTGCCCGCCAATGTCAGCATGCTCTACCAGCGCTCGCATCCCATGGCGTCCGGCAGCAATGCTTCCAAGTTCTGGTTTTACTGTGGGCCGATAGGTCATCGTCTTTAGGTCGAGAACTTCTTTTATTTTTTTGCCATTAATTGAATTTAATCGATAGAAGCCGCCCTTACCTTTACGACCAGTGTATCCAGTCTTAATCATATGATCTAAAAGGTCAGACGCTTGATATATATCACGATAGGGATCGTTATCGGGCAATAACGCTAACATTGACTGTTGGACATGGGGTTGCAGATCGATACCAACTAAATCCATAAGGCCAAACACGCCAGTTTTTGGTATTCCCATAGGTTTGCCTACGACAGCGTCAGCTTCTTCTACGGAAAGACCCATTTCAATTGCATATCGGACTGCACTCTCCATCCAGTAAATGCCAATTCGGTTAGCTATAAATCCAGGTGTATCTTTACATCTAACTACGCTCTTCCCGAGCTTCACATCACAAAAATGGGTTAATGCTTCCAAAGCATCACTGTTTGTTTCTGGGCCTCCTACGAGTTCAAGGAGGCGCATATAACGCGGGGGATTAAAGAAATGTGTTATCGCAAAATTGGTGGCAAGAGGTCTAGGTAGATCAGCAACCAAATGTGATAGTGGAATAGTTGAGGTATTAGAGGTAACTATGGATTCTGTTTTTCTTTGTTTTTCTAGTTTAAGATACAACTCTTTCTTAATTTCTATATTTTCTACTACTGCTTCAATTATAAGGTCGCAATCTTTAGCTAAGTGAAGATCATCATCAATGTTTCCAGGTGTAATGTTACGTATATTGCTAGATGCCATTAGCGGCGAAGGTTTTGCTTTGAGCATTTGTGCCAGTGCTTTTTCAGGAATCGCATTACGGTTGCTATTATTAGCTGGAACGACGTCAAGTAATGCTACCGGCAGGCCTGCATTTGCGATTTGGGCTGCAATTCCTGCGCCCATAACACCAGCGCCGATGACCATAATTTTTTCAATATTCTTTGGCAACTCAGACAGTCTCCATTACTGTTGCGATACCCTGCCCACCACCAATACATTGAGTTGAGAGTGCAAAACGTCCTCCTTCGCGAGCAAGTATGGATGCAGCCTTGCCAGTGATCCGAGCCCCGGTTGCTCCAAGGGGATGCCCAAGAGCAATTGCACCGCCATCTTGATTTATTTGTTCCTCGGCTAGATTTAGATCTCGAATGCAGGCGATCGCTTGTGTGGCAAAGGCTTCGTTAATCTCAATTACATCAAGAGCGTCGGCTTTGATGCCAGCTCGTTCTAGTGCCTTACGTGAGGCGAAGATTGGTCCTAACCCCATAGTTTCTGGATCGCAGCCCGCGACTGCTGTACTTACGATTCGAGCTAATGGGTTTAGGTGGTTTCGCTCGGCGTAATCTAAAGAGCATACTAGGACGGCGGCTGCACCGTCAGTAAGTGGTGAAGATGTGCCCGCTGTTACCGTTCCATTCTGATCAAAAGCTAGTTTTAGGTCTGCCAGACCCTCCAAGGTTGTTTCGGGTCTTAGGCATCCATCTTGATCTATGTCTGTCTCGTTGGTGTTGACTGGTACAATTTCACTTGCTAGTCGTCCGTCGGCTTGCGCGCTTGCTGCCTTTTGTTGGCTTTTTAATGCAAATTTTTCTTGCTCATCACGATCAATACTGTATTTTCGTCCAACATTCTCTGCAGTTTCTCCCATAGACATATATGCACCGGGCATATTTCCATGCAACACCGGGTTAGGCATAGGGTTGAAACCAGTCATTGGCACACGAGTCATAGATTCCACTCCAGCACATATGAACGCTTCTCCGGCATTCATATGTATTGCGCCCGCGGCTATGTGAATGGATTGCATAGATGACCCGCAAAATCGGTTAACGGTTGTGCCGGCTATTGTGATTGGTAACCCAGCAAGAAGTACTACAAGCCGAGCCATATTGAAGCCTTGTTCAGCTTCCGGGAAGGCGCAACCAAGAATCAGGTCTTCAATATCCCGGGGGTCTATGCTAGTTCTAGCAATTAGTCCTTTTACAGCAAGTGCCGCAAGATCATCTGGACGAACTTTGGTAAGTTTGCCTTTATGGGCAGGTTGGAATGGCGTTCGGGCATAACCCGCAATCACCACATTTGTCATGTTGATATCTCCTTATACTAAATAATTCGTTCACATTCGACATTTGCTGCTAATCAATCGAACCGTCAAATTAGCAATGTTAAATATTGTGATTTCCAGCCTCTTCTGCTTTCAGCTCTTTCTTTGACAGCTTTCCGATCAGAGTTTTTGGCAGTTCTGATCTGAACTCTATTATAGAGGGCATCTCAATTTTGGACAGTTTATCTTTAAGAAATTCCAATA
>MDTE01139537.1_pt1 | contig 20651 bp, 16 predicted proteins | sample 811231 | NCBI WGS metagenome assembly MDTE01 (sample SAMN05326651, study PRJNA326480) | marine metagenome | isolation source: seawater | place: Indian Ocean: Red Sea | collected 2010
CCCCGCCGTTAGGTGTGTTTCTTTCAATCTATACACGCGGCTGGCAAATGTCGCACCAAATGTAGAATAGCCATATTTAACTTGACGCTGACAATAAACAGCACACTATAAACCCAAATATAAAAAAAGCATAAACAGGAGAATCTCATGGCTTTAAACAAAAAAACGTTTTTCTATGCATCCGTATTGCCTTTTGCCGTTGCGTCGGCTGCCAATGCACAAGCCACCAACGCCGAAGTGTTAAAGGAGATTCGTGCACTTAAAGACCGCATTACGCAGCTGGAAACACAGCTTGCCACAGAACGTAGTGCGCCTAAGACGGCGACGGTGAATGACGATATTAAAGTATCGTTGAAGCCTGGCTTAAGCGTTCAAACAGCCGATGGCGGCACAAGTTTCTCGGTGGATGGCCGTGTGGCTGTAGATGCTGGTTCGGTGATTGATGACGGCAATGCCGATCTCGCAAACGCAACAGATTTGCGTTATTTGTGGGCGGGCTTCAAAGGCACCATTGATCATGACTGGCAATACCGTCTTTTGGTAGGTCTGGAAAATGATGCAACCAGCGTAAAAGATGCCTATGTGGCCTATAACGGCTTTAATAACCTGACGCTGCGCGCTGGTCATTTCAAAGAATATAACGGCATCGAGAATATGAGCAGCAATCTCTATACTACATTCCTGGAGCGCTCATCGTCGATCACCACGTACCGCGATCTGCGTAATATTGGTTTCGGTATTGAGCCATATGGCGATAACTGGGGTGTGCAGCTTGGATATTTCGGTGAAGGTGCAAGCGATAATGGACCTGACGATGAGGGCTACTCCCTGACAGGTCGCGCGCACATCGCTGCTATCAACGAAGCTGAAGAAACCTTGCATCTGGGTGGTGCAGTACGTTACCGCGATCCGCAAGGCACTGCCCGCTTCCGTTCACGTGGCGAATCACACGTGATTGGCGAGCGACTGGTAGACACCGGCGTGATCAATGACGTCGATAACTTCACGACTTATGCCGCAGAAGCGTATTATCGTCACGGCCCATTGGCACTGCAGGCAGAATACAACATTACCGATCTGGACAGTAATACGGCCAACGACCCAAGTTTTGACGGTGGTTATGTGACTTTGTCTTACTTCCTGACTGGCGAACAGCGTAGCTATAAAGCCAAGAACGGAACTATTGGCCGCGTCAAACCTTTCTCTGTTTTCTCGCTGGAAAATGGCGGGCTGGGCGCATGGGAAGTGGCCGGACGCTATAACTTCGTTGACCTGAACGATGAAAACATCACTGGCGGCGAACTAGACTCCTACACCGCTGGCCTGAACTGGTATCCTAATTCGCGCGTGAAATTTATGCTGAATTATGTTTATAATGATCTGGACAACAATGCTGCGTTTGCGGATGCGGATCCACAATATATTATGCTACGTTCGCAGCTAGACTTTTAGGGAGGGCACATAGCCATGTACCTTGGTTTTTTTAAGCATTCGCACGTGCTTACGCATGGCGCACGTCTACCGTTAGCATTCTTGGCAACAGGCCTATTCAGTGTTTCTGCATTTGCACAAAGCTCTGCAACACCGCTGGATAATGACGCATTTGTCACCCCTCCAGTGGTTACAGTCACGGCTTCACGCGCGCCTTCCAAGCAACTTATCGACGATGACGTGCTTAGCTATGTGCGCAACGTACTGGCGAATGACATTGTCAATTTATCGGTAGCGAACCAAAACAAGCTCTTTGCAGATATGCAGCAAAGCGATATCGATGCGATTGACCAGAAATGGCGAAAAGAGACTGAGCAGAACTCCCAGCCTCTCATTGCTGCTACCCTGTCTAATCCGCTATCCTCTTATCTCACGCGTATTCAAGCACATTCCGGTGGCTTGTTTACTGAGATATTTGTAATGGATGACAAAGGCTTGAATGTAGGGCAAAGCAATATCTCATCGGATTATTGGCAAGGGGATGAGGATAAATGGCAAAAAACCTATCTCGTGGGGCCCAATGCCGTATTTATTGACGAACCGGAGCTGCACGAAGAAACACAGACCTGGCGTGTGCAGGCAAACCTTGCCATTGCAGATGATGCAACTAACCAAACCATCGGTGCTGCTACGTTTGAGATCAATCTCACCGAGCTGGAACGTCGCAACTAGTCTAGGAAGGGCTTATATATGTTACGCTGGTACAATGACATATCGATCCGCAATAAAATTGTAGGTGCTTTTGCCACGCTTATTGTGATCAACCTGGCGGTTGCTTTGGCCATTATCTATAGCAACCAAAAGCTTAGCGGAAGCATTAAGACCAATAACGAGGCATCGCAAGCCGTCACCAGCCTGAACAATTATCATAGCCAGATGAACGAAGTGCATAATCAAATGCTCAATCTGCTCTTGTCTGGCGACATTAAATATATTGACCTTTACCGCGAAGAGTCTGCCAATGCTGTTTCCATGTCTGATAAGACACTTACACACATCACCCAGGCAGATGCATCACTGACGCCAGTGATGAATGAACTTAATAGCCTGTTTATGCAATGGAAGGAAAGCATTGCCGAGCCCCAAATCAGCAACATGAACAATCCATACACCGTGGATATTGCGCGACTCTTAGAGAATTCTCCTGAAAATAAAGCATTATGGGCCAAAATCGATAAAGATATTGGACTGCTGATTCAGAAGCTCACTACGGTGCAGACAGCACGCGCAGAAGAGCAGGCCTCTGTATTGTCGCAAGTCGACATGCTAAGCATTGGTGGTAGTTTACTGCTGATGGCGCTCAGCATCTTCATTGCGATCATCCTCACCAAATTTGTGGGGCAGCCATTATTGCAGCTGGCGAATGCAACCAACTCACTCAAAGACCGGGATTGGGATACACAAATTGACCATACGGAGCGCGGAGATGAATTGGGTCAAATGGCGAAAGCGTTAGAGATTTTCCGCACCAACGGAATTGAACAAGAACAATTGCAGGCTGAACAACGCCAGCAAGACGCTGCCAAGGTGCAACGCGCGCAACAAATCGAGGAAGCGGTCAATCATTTCGATAAAATAGTCCAGGATCTGCTGCTAACGCTTGGTAGCGCATCAGAAAACATGGGCGGATCTGCTGCTAACCTTAACCAGCTGGCCGACAAAACCGCTGAGAATGCATCGAATGTAACGCAATCAGTACGAGTAGCTGGCTCTAACGTGCAGAGCGTTGCTGCTGCCGTGGAAGAGTTGAGCGCGGCTGTAAACGAGATCAGCAGCCAGATGCAACGCACACGTGGCATTACAGGCAATACCACCAGCTCTGCAAACGCGGCTGTTAAGAAAGTAAAAAGCCTCGAGGAATCGACGCAGAAAATTTCTAACATTGTTGAGATCATTACCGCCATCGCCGGTCAAACCAATTTGCTGGCGCTGAATGCTACCATCGAGTCAGCGCGCGCCGGTGAAGCAGGCAAAGGCTTTGCAGTAGTAGCCAATGAAGTAAAAGGGCTGGCGAACCAGACCTCTTCAGCGACAAACGAAATCACGCAAATGATTGAGTTAATTCAGCAAGAAACCCGCGATGTTGTAGTCGCTATCAATGAAATTGCCGAAGCCATCAGCGAACTGGATCAAACTACCGTAACAACTGCCGCTTCGGTAGAAGAGCAGAGTGTGGCGACTGACGAAATCGCGTCAAATGTAGCGAATGTGTCAAACGAAACCAACACGGTCGTAGAGATCATTGAAGGGGTGCATCAGGACGCGCAGGAAACGCAAAATATTGCAGGTTCCGTGGATGCGATGGCACGGGAACTTACTCAATCTAACCGTGCACTGAGTGAAGAAGTACAATCCTTCCTGCAGAAAATCAAAAGCGCGTAGCATTAAGCTCCACATCGTTTTTTTATAACACTCAGCTATATGACAGACGCCTAGTATTTAGTAAGGACCCCGAAAGATATGCGCGGATTATCCGTCTTTGCGGCAGTGTGCACCATAGCGTTTTCAGCATCAGCCTTTGCCAAAGCTACCGATTTTGAAGATACCATTCCGGCGCATGTGCTGAATGACCATGAAGATCGCTTTTTCAGCCTAACCATAGAGAATGATTTCTTTGGTAGCGGCACCGATCAACAATACACCAATGGTGTACGGGGCACATGGTATGACACGGGGCACGAATCGCCTATGGCCGCGCAGTGGATTGCCTCGCTTGTGCCCACATTCGAAGTGAACGAAACAACATCCACCTATTATTCGGTTGGGCATAACCTGTATACGCCGCGTAATACGTCCTTGCGTCAACCCGACCCGAATGACCGTCCCTATGCCGCTTTCCTGTATGGCAGCGCAGGCATGACAAGCATCACCGACGATCATTTGGACGATATGGAGATTACGCTGGGTGTGGTAGGCCCCATGGCCCTCGGCGAAGAAATACAATCAGGCTTCCACGACCTGATCAATTCCTATGACCCAAAAGGCTGGGACGCCCAGCTGGAAAACGAGCCAGGGCTCATGTTGTCATGGCAACGTAGCTGGCCTGAATTTTACGCCGGGCGGTGGGGCGACTCGCTATATACTCGCCTTACACCGCATCTTGGCACCACGGTCGGCAATATATACACTTACGCCAATACAGGCTTTACGGTTCAGCTGATGCCACACGCAGATCGCTGGCAATCCGAACCGCTGCATGTGCGCCCTACTATATCGGGCAGTGGCTTCTTCGCGCGCCCCAAAAACACATGGAGCTGGATGCTGTTTGCTGGTCTGGATGGGCGCGCCGTAGCCCGCGATATTTTTCTGGATGGCAACAGCTTCCGCGACAGTCCCTCGGTAGATAAGAAACATTTTGTGGCCGATGCCAATGCCGGCATTGCCTTCACCTACGGCGCTACCCGCATATCCTACACGCTGAACTGGCGGTCTAAAGAGTTCCACGGGCAGGATAAATCACATATATTTGGCGCCATTTCACTTGGCTATCGCTTCTGAGTCATGCTAAAGCTAGCGGCATGAAAGCATTAGTAAAGAGCAAGTCTGCAGAAGGGCTGTGGCTGGAAGATGTCGCTGAGCCGGACTGCGGTTTGGGCGATGTGAAAATCCGCGTCCACTACACCGGTATTTGCGGCACGGATGTCCATATCTACAATTGGGATGACTGGGCGCAAGCCAATGTGCCCGTACCAATGGTGGTCGGCCACGAATTTGTAGGCGAGATCGTCGAGGTTGGGCAAACCGTCACCAAATTCAATGTGGGCGATATTGTAAGTGCAGAGGGGCATATCGTATGTGGCAAATGCCGCAATTGCCTGGCAGGCAACCGCCATCTATGTGCAGATACGCTGGGTGTTGGCATTCAGCGCCCCGGCGCTTTTGCCGAATATGTTGTGGTGCCGGAAAACAATGTCTGGCTCACCAGCCCGGATATCGACAAAGAACTCTATGCTATTTTTGACCCGCTGGGCAATGCCGTACACACCGCCCTCACCTACGACCTGGTAGGAGAAGACGTGCTGATAACAGGCGCGGGGCCTATTGGCATTATGGCAGTCGCGATTGCACGCAAGGCAGGGGCGCGCAAGATTGTGGTCACCGATATGAACGCATACCGGTTGGAACTAGCCAAGCAAATGGGTGCGGACCGTATTGTCGATGTGTCCAAAGAGTCGTTGCCCGCCATTCAGCAGGAACTGGGCATGACCGAAGGGTTTGATGTCGGGCTGGAAATGTCGGGCAATCCTTCAGCACTTAACAGTATGATCGCTAATATGCGCCATGGTGGCCGTATTGCAATGCTGGGCATTCAACCAGCGGGCACCGCGATTGACTGGAATGCGATTGTGTTCAAAGGCATGCAAATTCAGGGCATTTACGGCCGCCGCATGTATGAAACATGGTATAAGCTAACCAGTATGATCCAGTCGGGCATGGATATCTCATCTATCGTGACCCACCGCTATCGCTACGACGAATTCCAGAAAGGCTTCGACGTGATGCGCTCAGGCAAATCCGGCAAGGTCATTCTGGACTGGCAACAAATTTAAACAGGAGTATTTATGAGCCACAGCACTCCCATGGACGACGCGCTGCAACATGAACTGGAAGCACTGCGCAAAGCAGGCACCTATAAGCAATTGAAACATATCACCAGCCCGATGGACACCAAGGTCGATATGGAAAGCCGCAATGATGTGCTGGTGCTGTCCTCCAACAATTACCTGGGGCTGGCCAATCATCCTGAACTGATTGAAGCGGGCAAACAAGCGCTCGACACATATGGTGCCGGCACAGCGTCGGTGCGCTTTATCTGTGGCACTTTCACCATTCACGATCAGTTGGAAGCCGCCCTTGCCCGCCTGCATCACACGCAGGCTTCAATCACTTATCCTTCGTGCTGGCAGGCCAATACCGGCGCTATCCCTGCACTGACAGGCCCTGAAGATGCCATCATCAGCGATGCGCTCAATCATGCCTCGCTCATTGACGGGTGCCGCATGTCAAAAGCCAAGCGCTCCATCTATAAGCATTCGGATATGCAGGATCTGAAAGCCAAACTAGAGGAGGCCAAAGGTGCGCGCCGCATATTAGTGGTGACCGATGGTGTCTTCAGTATGGAGGGCGACATTGCGCCTCTGCCGGACATTCTGCAGCTCTGCAAAGAATATGGCGCCACATTATTTCTGGATGATTGCCACGGCGTAGGCGCCGTAGGCGAACATGGCCGAGGCACAGCCGAATTCTTTGGCGTTGAAGGCGATGTGGACATTATCTCTGGCACGCTGGGTAAAGCACTCGGTGGCGCAGCTGGTGGCTATATTGCCAGCTCCGAAGCCATCACCAACTACCTGCATCAGGTCTCACGCCCGCAGCTTTTCTCAAACGCATTACCTGCTACCGTTGCAGCCAGCGCATTAAAAGCCGTGGAGATATTGGAACGGGAACCAGAGCGCCTCACTCGCCTGCGCGAGATTGTATCGCAACTGCGCGACGGCCTGAAAGCACGGGGATTCAGCCCATTAGACGGCGACTCGGCCATTGTACCGATTATCATTGGTGAAACCGCCGATGCGATCGCCATGAGCGAGGCATTATTCAATGAAGGTATTTTCATCACTGGCTTTGGCTTCCCTGTCGTGCCAGAGGGCACGGCACGCCTGCGTATTCAAGCATGTGCCAGCCTTACAGACGAACAAATCGCCTTTGCGCTAGACACATTTGAGAAAGTACGGGACACCGCTGGTATCACCTTGAAAGATGCTGGTTAATAACGATTTAGCCCATTCTGATTTTACGGCATTACATGTCGCTAGCTATGCTTAATCTGTGACAGAATATCGGTAGACTGGGTTTCAGCCATGGTCTGGCACAGCAATATGCGCTGGCGCATATTTTCGATTTGCTCTTGTAGCACTATATGCATGTCTTCTGACTGGCTGCCGGCAAATTGGGCGCATAGCTTTTCTAATGAAGCTATATCGCTTTGCATCTCTCCCATGATGCGCGTTAATTGAGGAAGAAATGTTGTCATATACTATCCTTACTTTCCTCCATCCAATCACGAGCAAAGGCGCACATCTACACCCATAGGTTGCAATAAGGCCGTATTTTTCACTTTTCTTGATTCTCTCTTTATCCCCGCAAGCGCAGCGGATTATCGTCATTTTATCGGCCTGCATACATGCTTTAGACATGGTTAGAGTACATCACACATTCGACGCAGTGGTTATTGGCGCTGGCACCGCAGGTCTAAGCGCCTTCAAAGAAATCAGACAACACACAGATAATGCCATACTGGTGCAAGAGGGTCCTCTTGGCACCACGTGTGCGCGCACGGCCTGCATGCCGAGCAAGTCCCTTTTGCATACCGCCAAGCTCTATGAGGAGCGGAAGAAATTTCCTAGCAATGGCATTCATGGCTCCGAGCATTTGCATATCAATTTTCCTGAAGCATTAAAAGCCGTACGTCGCAAGCGCGATCATTTTGTTGAAAGCACCATTGAAGGTATGGATTCGTTCAAAGAATTTATTGTCGATGGACGTGCAAAATTTGAAACGCCGACTAAGTTGCGTGTCGATGATAAATTATTTCATACCCGTGCCACCATCATTGCCACGGGCTCGCGGCCGGTCATTCCGTCCTTGTTCAAACCTTACAAAGAAGATGTCATAACCAGTGACGACCTGTTTGAAATGCGGGACCTTCCAGAGCGGATTGCCGTCATCGGCTTGGGGCCTGTTGGTATGGAAATGGCACAAGCACTTTCTTTTATGGGTGTTGATGTGCTGGCAATCAACCGTTCCGAATCGCTGGGTCATATTAAGGACAGTAAGATAAATGCTACTATCCTGCGCAAGCTAAATGAAACGATGGAAGTATGGCTGGATGCAGACTACTCGGTTGAGCCACTGGATAAGGGCTATCGCGTCTGTGCAGGCAATCGCAGCAAAGAGGTGGATGCGTTTTTCGTCGCCACTGGCCGCACCCCCAATTTGGATGATATGGGACTGAAACAACTTGGCGTGCCAATGGATTCGCACGGCGTCCCACATTACAACGCACGCACGATGCAGGTAAACGGTTCTCCGATCTTTATGGCGGGCGATGTAACCGATGAGCGTGCGGTTCTGCATGAAGCTTCCAATGAAGGCAGGCGCGCCGCGATTCATGCGATCTACCCCGACAAAGAACCAACGCCACGCTACCCGCGTCTGGAAATTATCTTTACCGAGCCTTCCATTGCACTCATCGGCGATACTGCATATGCACTTCGCAATAACGGCGTTATTACCGGACAGGCCGATTTTTCCAATCAGGGCCGCGCCGTGCTGGAAGAACGCAACCATGGGCGTATTCATATCTATGCCGACGCCGATGACGGGCTGCTGCGCGGAGCAGAGCTTATGTGCCCGGACGGAGAGCATATCGCGCATTTCCTTAGTCTGGCGCTAAGTCGTCACCTAACCGTTAAGCATTTACTCGAGGCGCCCTTCTATCATCCCACCATAGAAGAAGGGCTTAAAACCGCGTGCAAAGATGCCTTGAAGCAATTAAAAGCCGCTTAGTTTATGTCGTCTTTATATTTTGCACGGGCGGGCGCATGGTTTCTTGACGACAAGATTGCCATTATCAAAGCATCACACACACCTAAAAGCGGGCGGGCGCCTATCTTATTGCCCGCCCTTTTTTGTTAAGAGGGGCAGCAATGGACAAGCAACATCTACAGGAATATCTCAGCCATTATCATTCCTACCAAACCGAGTTTCATCAGGCCGTGCTGGATTTGTGGGATGATGTGGGTACGCATTACCACAAGCGCGATGATTACCAGCATGCCAAATTGTGGCAGCGGCTGATTGAGCCAGACCGTGTGATCCGTTTCCGAGTCACCTGGCAGGATGATAATAACCAAACACAGGTTAACCGCGCATGGCGTGTGCAACATTCAAATGCGCTTGGAGCCTATAAAGGCGGGCTGCGTTTTCATCCGAGCGTCAATGAGAGTATTCTCAAGTTCCTCGCGTTTGAGCAGTCCTTCAAAGATGCATTAACCATGTTGCCTATGGGAGGCGCGAAAGGCGGCGCTGATTTTGACCCGAAGGGCAAAAGCGATAATGAGGTCATGCGTTTTTGCCATGCGCTGATGGACTCACTTTATCATTATATTGGCGAAGAGCTGGATGTGCCGGCCGGCGATATTGGTGTGGGCGAGCGCGAGATTAGCTATCTTTTCGGCCATTATGTCAAAATAACGCGCCGTTTTGCCGGTGGCGTACTCACCGGTAAGAACCCCAATTTTGGTGGCAGTTGTGGGCGCGAAGAAGCAACTGGTTATGGGGTTGTGTACTTCATAGAATCGATGTTAGGCACACAAAGCGACACGCTAGAGCAGAAACGCATTGCTATTTCCGGCGCTGGGAATGTGGCACTTTTTGCGGCCGAAAAAGCACTGGCGGAAGGCGCACGTGTTATCACACTTTCAGACTCTGACGGAACCATCTATTGCGAGGATGGGCTGGGTGAGGAACAACTCGATTGGATTAAAGCGCTAAAGTTCGAACGCCGTGGCCGCTTGTATGAAAGCGCAGACGCATTTAGCAATATATCCTATGCGAAAGGAGAAACACCCTGGCACATACCATGCGATATTGCAGCCCCCTGCGCTACACAAAACGAGTTACAGGCAAAGGATGCCAAAACACTATGCCAACAGGGTGTGCAGCTGGTAGCAGAGGGCGCTAACATGCCCCTTACCAGCGAAGCACTGAAGCATTTCCGCAGTCATAAAGTGTTGGTCGCTCCCGCCAAAGCCTGCAATGCGGGGGGAGTGGCCGTGTCTGGTCTGGAACGCACGCAAAACGCTCAGTTTCAACGTTGGTCACTCAGCAAAGTAGAAGGCGAATTACAAGATATTATGCGTTCTATTCATGCGCAGTGCATCCATCATGCCGATCACGACTCAGACTATACGGATTACGTAAAAGCGGCCAATCTGGCGTCTTTCCGACGATTGGCAGATGCTGTTTTGGCCTATGGCATTTATTAGAGCTGCACGCGATTTAGCCGAATGCCATTTGCACTTTCTACAACGCGAATGTTTGACATGCGTGTAACAAAATCCCCGAGCTTTTTCCAGTTTGCAGGCTTGCACATATACCCATCCGCCCCCAGCTGTGACGCGCGGCGCATGTCATCCTGACTATCTGACGTGGAATTAACCACCACGGGCACGTGGTCTTTGGAGGGGCGCTTATTATATTGCTGCAAAAAGGTAAAACCATCCATAATAGGCATATTAATGTCGAGCAATATGAGGTCAATAGGCGGGTTTTGTGGGTCATCCAAAAAGGCGAGCGCATCCTTCCCGTTAAGCACCGTATGCAAATGAAACGCCACCCCGTCTGCTTCCTGCAAATAAATACGGGTCAGCTCTATATCTGACTTATTGTCCTCTACCAGCAAGATATGCGCGAGCGTGGCTTCATCATCCATGGCATCCTCGGCAGACGGCTCTGACGGAGCGCTATCTGCCACTGTATCTGTCAATGTGGCGGGCAAAGTTATAGAAAACTCGGTGCCGGGCGTACATGGCCTCACTTCAATGTTTGCCTCATGAATTTCCGCAATACGCTTGCAAATCGCAAGTCCCAGACCGGAGCCGCGCCGCTCGCAATTATAGCGGCGGAATGGATCAAAAATAATCTTGCGCGCCTCCTCAGGAATACCCGACCCATTATCACGAACAAAAATACGCATTCCTTTTGGCGTTTGTTCTGCACCAATTCTAATATCAGCCACATCTTTGTCGTTGTAATATATAGCATTGCTCAGCATATTCTGAAACAGCAGCGCCCACAGCACTTTATGGCCTGTTATATCCGGCAGCGTGTCCACCTGAAGATTGGGTGAAGTGTCGTGCACCAACTGCGTTAAATTCTCCAATGCAGTCTCTACCGCCTCATTAAGGGATATGCGCTCAAAACCTTCCGCATCATCTACATGGCCGAGCCTGCTGTAATGGTGCACCATATCCAGCAGTTCGTTCATATTACCGATGGCCTGACAGATACGCTCAAAGTAATGCGCACATTCCTCATTCACCCCGTTCTTCTTCTCAATCAGGTGGGCGAATGACTCGATCATACGCAATGGTTCTTTCAGATCGTGTGTCATGGCACGTGTAAAAAGCGTCAAAGCTTCCTGCTGCTCTGCCACACGTTTTTTGAGAAGCCCGCGCTCCACAGCATCTTCAATCTTTTCTAACAGCTTTTCAGGCGTTGCATCCTGTTTCACCAAATAATGGGCGGCGCCCTGATGCATGGCATCTGCCACCAGCGCCTCGCTGCCCTGTCCGCTCAGCATTATTACCGGCACATGCGGTGCAATACGTGCAATGGCTTCCAGCATATCAATCCCGTGCCCATCGGGCAGATAGTAATCGAGGAAAATGCAATCTGGCGTATCATCTTCCAAAGCGAGCAGCCCGCTAGCCATATTATTTGCTTCGGAAAGCCGTATATGCTGACGCGGAATTTTACGGCACAGCCGCGCGAAGAATTCACGGTCATCCTCATTATCTTCAATAAGTAAAATATGTATATTATGCTTCAATGTCTGGCTCATCTGCTTCACCTCTCGGTAATCGCGCTGTATTAAACCAATAGTCATACAATCCTTGCAGGGCGGTGTTGAGTTCTTCATACCCTACCGGCTTTTGCACATAGCTATTCGCTCCAAGCGTATATGCGTTGTTTATCTCTTTTTCGTCCTGCGAAGTGGTCAAGACAATGATAGGAATCATGTGCAGTTCGGGCGATATTTTTATGGTCTGAATGCAATTGCGGCCGTCTGTTCCTGGCATATTCAAATCCATCAGAATTATACCATAGAGTTCATTATGCTCAGCACGCTCCATCAGCCACTCCAGAGCGGATTCCGAGGTGCGGCACCAATGCAGCTCTAGCATCGGGTCACACTTGCGCAGAGAGCGCGCGGCCGCCTCGTAATCGTCCACATTGTCGTCAATCAGCAGTATAAACTTATTACACATATCCTAACTTCCTGACGTTTCTGGCAACGTAAAGTAAAATGTACTGCCTTTTCCAATCTGCGAATCAAGCCAGATTTGTCCGCCATGGCGTTCTATAATTTTTTTCACGAATGTAAGGCCCACGCCTGAGCCTTTGGTTGCATCATCTTCTTCATTCAATCGCTTGAAGATTTTGAATATGTCTTCATGAAACTCTTTGGGGATACCTATGCCATTATCGCGAACGAAAATAACATTCCTATAACCTCGCCATTTAGGCAGGCAGCCAATTTCCACCTGAATATACGCATTTTTATTATATTTAACGGCATTGGTAATCAGATTGTTAAACACCTCTGACAGTCGGGTTGCATCGCCCTGCACACGCGGCAATGTATTCGAGCGGATAATAGCGGCATCCTTTTCCTGAAGCAGTGGCTCTATTAGCTCGAGCACCGAGTTCAACACCCTGTCCAGATTCACCTCACGCATGGCCATGCCCTGCCTGCCAATACGCGAGAAATACAGTAGGCTGTCCATCAGCCCGTCCATACGCTTACACAGAAATTGCATGCGCTCAATGCGACGCTTAGCATCGTCATTCAAGACATCGCCATGGTCTTCCACCAGAAAACATGCATTGTTATAAAGGCCACGCAGTGGCTCTTTCAGATCGTGCGAGGCAATATAGGCAAAATCGTCCAGCTCATCATTGCTTTGCTTAAGCGCCACTATTAATTTTTCACGTTCCCGCTCTGCTGCCTTGCGCTCGCTAATATCTCTCAAAATCCCCGAAAAATACAAATCCCCGTTCAGTTCATATTGCCCCACTGACAACTCTACAGGGAAAATCTCTCCGTTTTTGTGACGGCCCGATACTTCTCGTCCAATCCCTATAATACGCGCCTCTCGTGTCTGGCGATAACGGCTCAGATAATCATCATGCTCTTCATGATACGGCGATGGCATCAGAATCGATACATTCTGGTCCACCAAGTCGTCCTCATCGTAACCGAACATGGTAGCGCACGCATCGTTGACCTGCTGTATAGTACCGTACTGATCAATCATTACGAATCCGTCTACGGCTGTGTTTACCGCTGTGCGATATTTTGTATCTTCCGCAACAAGCTGCGCAGCCTGCTCTTTGATTTTCTTTTCGAGCAACTGCGTGTCTCTGCGGTTTTTGCGCACTAACGGGTATAAAATACATACCGTTGTCAGTAGCAACAGTGAGCTCACCGCAATCACCAGCAACATACCGTAATAATCACTCTGATTTCTCAGCTCCTTACTTTTGCGTAGTGTACGCCGGATCTCATAATCCACATCTTCCAACAGCACTGTTGCGTGCTCACGTACTTCCTTCGAGATGATTGTTTTATCGGATGTTTGTGCCAACGCGGCTAAGGCTGCCTGATACCGCGACAAATCACGCGCAAAATCATGCAAATGCGGATTGGTTTGCAATGTTTTTATGCTATCAATATAGCGCTGTGAAGCTACCAAACGCCCGTTCGGTGCCTGCTTTTGTGTCTGGCTAATGACAGCCTGTAGGTTGTAGAGCGCGCCAAGCCGTTGAACCGCGTCATTCTTTTGATGGGTTATACCATCACTCAGCATATATTCAGCAAGCACCAACGCCGCAATAACGCCTACTGCCAATATATAGCACAGTAATATACGATTTTGTTGCACAACTTACTTATAGTTGAATTGGCCACCACACCACAACTTATAATTTTATTATATGCACACTTAACGCGTAATATACAGCTTAAACTAGAATTCTTTAATTTCGCGACAAGGAATGCGGAAACTAAAACACGCGCCGCCATTGATATCATTTTCTACCCATATGTCGCCGTTGTGGAGCTTCACAATCTGCTGGCAGATAGACAAGCCAAGCCCTGTGCCGCCTGCGCCGGTTTTCGTGCGTGAACTTTGCACAAACTTATTAAATACGGCTTCCAACTCCTCTTCCGGAAGCCCTACTCCTTCATCAATAATCGAGCATTGCAGCATGGGTAGATCGTCATATTCAACATTCTTGATAACACAGCGCACCGTCGAGGACTCAGGCGAGAATTTAATGGCATTGCCTAACAAATTAACCAGCACCTGAATCATCTGTGTTTGATCAAATAATGCAAATACATCCTCCGCCTGCACATCTATTTCGCAGGTGATCGACTTGTCATTAAATAAAGGAGACAGCTCGGTGCGTGCATGCTCCACGGCGTGTTCAAAATTCTGCAGCCGTATATCGAAATTGGTTTTCCCTGCTTCCAGACGAGATAAATCCAGCAACGCATCAATTAGCCGTAGCAGGCGCTTTCCGCCTGTTTGAATATTTTCGAAATATTGCACCAGCTTTGCCTTATCAACACGTTCGGCGCGATCTATACCCATTTTCGAAAAGCTCAATACCGCATGCATCGGCGTACGCAATTCATGGCTCATATTTGCCAGGAACTCTGATTTCGCAATATTTGCGGATTCCGCCTTCTCTTTGGCTATCTGCAACTCTGTAGTGCGGCCTTTCACCAAGTCTTCCAAATACAAGCGATAATTTTCCAATTCTTCCTCTTGCCGTTTGCGCTCGGTAATATCCTGGAATGTACCATACATACCGATAATGGTGCCGCGCTCATCTGTCTGACATACGCCGCGTGCCTCCACATAGCGGATTGCACCATGTGCTGGAACAATCCGTGATTCGAACTGAAAATCGTGGCGATTATGCAATGCACCGTCAATGATGTTCACCACTCTGTCGCGATCTTCTGGATGGTAAAACTGTAATGCACGGTCTAATGTAATCGCGTCGCCCGGCTGCATACCATGAATATAATAGACCTCATCAGACCATGTGATACGCTCGCTGATCTTATCATATTGCCAGTTACCTATTTTGGCCACATCCTCCGCCAGTTGTAGCAAGGTCGCTTTTTTCTGTATCTCACGCGCATTATTCTTAAATATCTCTAGCGCTTCCAGCATATTACCAATTTCATCATGGTATTTTGCGTCTGGCAAATCCACCGCCACTTCGCCTGCCGCCAAGGCCGACATTTGCTCGGTAATTTGCTGCACAGGACGCAGCACACGCCGGCGCAGCGTCATAAACATGAGCCCCATCCCCACCAACACAATCAGGGTGATGATAACCACGCTGTATAAATACGAGCTCGCTTCAAACTGGCGGTCTCTCATCGCACGCAGTGAAGGCGCATTGATTACCGTCTCCAGCTCTTTGATCGATTCCTGCACTAAATCCAGTTGTGCCAGCCATTCTGCCTTTGATACCGCGTAATTATTTTCCATTAACGACGCGGCATACACCTGACGGCGCGTTGCTTCTATTTTTGAGAATGCCTCTTTCAGGTTATTAAGCGATACTTTTAACGACTCAGGAGCCGTTTCTGAGAGAATATTGGTTTGCTTGTCTATTTTATCAAAATAGCGCGTCAGCTCCTGACGCGCTTCGTCTTGTTCTTGCCGAATATAGATGAGCCGGGATGCAACTTCTTCGTCCCACACACGCGCACCAATAATGAGCTGAGTCAACACCACGCCTTCGCGCGAGGTATAATCAAACAGCCGGTGCGCCGCTTTCACGGTGCGGTAATATTGTTCAAGAATGAACTGCTCAGGGGTTTCTGCAATAAACAATTCGTCACGCAGGCGGTTCATATTACTGCTAACGTCACTTAGTGCATCCTGCCACGTATCGGGGTGTACTTCGCCTTCTAATAAACGCGAACGTAATAGTTTAAGATCAGAATACGAATCGCTAAAATCCTCAAACAACGCTGCATAATAAGGCCTGGAGACAGGTAAAGCCTCACGAAAATCGTTCATATATTCCTGATAATAGCGGTTGGTGAGATGGGCTTTATCCTGCAGATTACGCGCTAATTGAGGCGTAGGCTTGGCTAAATATTGGGCGCCAAGCAAAGCTTCATCTGCCAATGTATAATCAAAGCTGCGCGACCGCACGATAAGCTCTGCCGCCTGCTTAAACTCATCCACGGTTGCTTTTACCTTAGAAGCAACCAGCATCTCTTTTGTCGCGAAGGCAAAAATTGCCACTGCCATCACCGTAAAAGTAACCAGTAATAACAGCCGTATGGAAACAGAATGTTGCATAAAATTTTAGAAGCTATGCCGTACGGTAAACATAAGCGCACGGCCCAGTTCAATACCGCCGCTATGGTTAAAATGCAGTAAGGACCTGCGATTAATCGTAGGTCTTTCATTATGTTTTTCCAACAAATTATAGCCCGACAAGGCAAGCGTAGTTGCATCACTCAGGTTGTAACCTACACGTGCATTTAACAGAAAATAACCGTCGCGCTCAATATTCACAGATGGAGCAAGCGAGTCATTAATAAGGCTATTAAAATCTGTTGGTGAAATATAATGCCCATCTGCGTCGAATTGCCAGCTATCATGCGTATAGCTAGCGCCAAGACTTATTTTATGCTCTGGCTGACTGTCCTCATAACCCATTTTATAAAATGGATTTGGCAACGCATCATCATCCACCAACGACAAACTATAATTAGCAAACCAGTGCAGCTTCTTATTTTCCAGCAGATCGCCATTAGCGAATAATTCCATACCATAGGAACGGCTATCTCCGATATTCTCAAAGGTAAAGTCCGAAAGTATGTTTGTTGCACTGCTTGGATATATGGTTCTGCCTATTACATCTTCGAGCTGCTGATAGAACAGATTCGCCCCCACATTAGCATCCAATTGCTCCAACTTACGATTGTAGCCCAGTTCGATAGTGGTGTTTTTCTCTGTATCAAGGTTAGGGTTACCGTATAAATCCGAAGTTGGCCCCGGAGAGACTTGCGCTAACTCTACCAGGCTCGGCACGCGTATACCGCGCGCTAGGGACAATCGGTAACTGTCATTCTTCGTTGGCGCGTATGTAAGCCCCAGATTGTAACTATACTCCAGTTCATTACGGTCAGACTGCTCAGCCGTCACGCCCAAAATGGGTTGACCAAGCTGGATCCCGCCTGCACGCTCTGTTTCCCAGTAATCCGCTCGAACAGCAGCGGTAAAGGCCCACTGGTTCGTCACCTCCCAGTTCCACATACCATTCAGCGATGCAATATCCATCTCAAAGTCGCTTTGGGTAATGGTATCCAACGCGTTGTTGCGATACTCGCCCCCGAGTCTGAATGTATGATCCGCCCCGATAGAAAATAGATTAGCAACCTGCAACACATTCAAGTTATTTTCAGTCGAGGGTAGACTCAACAATCCAAAGCGCAAAGAGTCTGTCTTATATTGCGATTGATTATGATAGGCCTGAATGGTCCACAGCCCCATATGTTCGGTATTATGATTTACGCGCACCTTAGCGCTGCGTGTAATAATATGACTGTCCAGCTGTGTGTTATAAGGCAGCAATTGATCGCCGCTCATATTATTATAGCCCACCTCCACACGTGCTCCGGTATGGTCCGAAATATCATATTGTGAATCCAGATAGAGTGAACGACTCTCCAGTGCATCTTGCCCACTGGGGCGAGGCGAAAGCGCATCACGCGAGAAACCGTCGCTATGTGTGCCTCCCAGCGACGTACGCACGCCCCACTTATCAGATAAAGTATGAGACGCAACCAGTGATGCTTTTTGGTAATCATGCGTGCCTGCGGCAACTTCTGCAATGTCCACATCGTCGTAAAGCGGGTTAAACGTTACAATATTGATAACGCCCGAGGCTGCATTAAAACCAAACAGTGAGGTGTTGGGACCACGCACCACTTCAATTTGCTTTATCTCATTCATCTGCACTGGGATCGATTCCCACAGTGTCATACCAAAATTGTCCTGATAGACCTGTCGGCCATTCACCAATACCAGCACACGGTTAGAGTATGCCTCATTATACCCACGTATACTCACATCTACACTGCCACGGAAATTACGCACCACATTTACACCCGGCACCCGGCGGAGCAATTGTGGGATATCTATTGCACCACTGCTACGAATTTCCTCCGAAGGCAGAATTGTCATCGAAACCGGCGTTTGCGACACCCGCTGCGGTTTACCTGTAGCACTCACGGTCACTGGCTCGCCAAACACACTCTCCAGCCCCGTATAGTCTACCTGCTGTGCGTGAACCGCACCGCCTAAACTTGCGAGTACCGCTGCCTGTATAATGACTTTACAACGCGTATACATGCTTCCCCTTATTAAATCTTTTTGACCATGAAACGAAACGCCGCATTCACATCAAAGCCCTGTCTCTTCATGATTTCTTCGTTCAAAAGAATATTCACCCCTTGCCCTGGCTGCACAGCCAGCACGCAAAAATGACTCACCACGCAGCTTTCATCGGTGCTCATGGCAAAGATATGATTTCCTCCCTGCAACAAGCTGGAGATACCTGTGTAATAATCGCGCACCCCGCGTGCGACCATCACCACATTGTAATCTAGCAATGTTTGCAACTCGCTTACAGGCACCAGCTTGGGCTGTAGACTTCCGACCTTAAGTGAAGATTGCTTTTGCAGCACTTGCATCATTACGTCTGCGTCATTTTGGGAAATGGCTACCGACGGATCATACACAACCGCGAGTTTTAAGCGTCCACCCTTGCTATGCAAGCCACGAATAAAATTCAATGAATTAACAGCCGCCTTCACCTCATTTTGGGTGATGAGCTGTGCGTTCGCTGATGAAGGTGGATACATCAACAAACCCATCAAAACACAAATTATTAAACCGCGCTGCATGCAATAATGCTTTAATTAATGAGGTTGCATAATAACACTATCCGAGAGCTTTTAAACATAAAAGCTTGGGCGTGCTACAATTCGATACGCTTTGGCCTTAAGGGCAGTCAGAGAGGTGCGGCATCGTTGATCATAAATTGCGCTGATTCATTGCCCTGCCAGCTATTACGCTTCAGATTACCTGCCAGATGCAGCCTTTTGCCTTGAGATTGTTGCAATAATTCACCCAGCGCAGTACCCACACTACGGAACGCCATGGCCGTCAAACGACCATCGCTGTGCGGTTCTTTTACAATCACACGTAAATGGCTATCGCCTACAACTGTCACATATTGAATCATCGCCTCAGCCAGCACCAGCGTCGGCGAAGGGAAGCCCTGCCCATAGGGGCCTGCCGCTTCCATCGCATCCACCAGCTCCAGATTGGCACCCGCACTGTTGATCACTGCATCTATTTTGAGGCTACGCGTGGCTTGAAAATGGCTGATCGCTTTGTTCAAACGCGCATTTAGAAAATCGTGCAACGCCTCCAGTTTTTCTGCCTCTACGCTAAAGCCTGCCGCCATCGCGTGACCACCGCCTGCCAACAACAACCCTTCACCGCGCGCGGCCGTAATCGCCGTGCCCAAATCTGCTCCCGGCACCGAACGCGCCGAACCTTTGCCTACACCATCCTGCAACGCGATGACAGCTGCGGGGCGCTGGTATGCATCCTTTAGACGACCGGCGGCAATGCCGATCACACCTTCGTGCCATCCTTCCCCTGCCACCAACAGCATCCCATCTGGTGCGGCCTGTTCGGCCTGTTTGGTAGCAGCTTCCAACACGCCCGCTTCTATCGCCTGACGTTCGGCGTTATGTGTATCGAGTTGTTGGGATATATCACGTACGACGCTATCATCGTCCAGACTCAGTATATCACTGCCCAAACCAGCTTTACCAACACGCCCACCTGCATTAATGCGCGGGCCAATCACGAAACCCACATGATAGGTAGTCGGCGTCTCATCCACACGCGCAATATCACACAAAGCACGAATGCCCGGGTTGGTGCGCCCCGCCATCACCCGCATGCCTTGCGCCACCAAAGCGCGGTTAAGCCCTGTGAGTGGCACCACATCACAAATCGTGCCAAGCGCCACAATATCCAGCCAATGCAAAAGATTCGGCTCACTACGTTCCGCAAAATATCCCTCTTTGCGCAACCGCCTGTTCAACGCAATCAGCGTCAAGAACATCACCCCAACTGCCGCCAGATTGCCATGTTCGCTATCATCATCCAGCCGGTTCGGATTAATCACTGCCACTGCCTCTGGCAAGCGCGCTTCTGCCACGTGGTGGTCAATCACAATGACATCCA
>MDTE01017275.1_pt1 | contig 20648 bp, 13 predicted proteins | sample 811231 | NCBI WGS metagenome assembly MDTE01 (sample SAMN05326651, study PRJNA326480) | marine metagenome | isolation source: seawater | place: Indian Ocean: Red Sea | collected 2010
CTAGTGCATCTGCTACTGGAATATTTTCTTCATCAAATGATGCACTTCCATTATAAGCTTGTACAATAGTACCACTCAATATTGCCGCACTTCCTGTTCCATTTGAGTTCTTTGCTTTTACTTGAATAAGTTCTGCTCTTTTACCACCACCATTCACGTTGACTGTTAAGTTACCTATTTGATATGGAGATGACACACCTATATTAACATTTGGTGTACCACTTGTTAGCATAGTTGAAGTACCATCTATGTTTGCATACGTAAAATTATTTGTTCCGAATGCCGAACCAGAAGTACCTTCTTGATCAGTTGAATTTTCTACAACAACTGGAGATGTGGTATCTTGATAAGTTTGTCCAGTAAAGTTAGATAGTGTTACACCTGCAAGTGTAAGAGTTGCATCATTAGTATAATAAGGTACACCAGAAATATATTTAAGTGTTCCTGCTGAAGCTTGTGTTAATGTTGCCGCTCCTAAGTTCACAGTGGGTGTTGCTGTAATATTATCTTTGATAAATTTTACTACGTTTGAATTACCAGCAGTTGATGCTATTTGATAAGAATGTAGTCCAGTAGATAATGCACTTCTTGATACTCTTGCTTTTAAACCAAAAAATAATCCTGGTGCAAATATTCTGGCCGCAGTCGCAACTGCCGTACCAGCGGCATTGAAACCATTGAAGTCTGTATCTTCATCTATGATAAGACTTGAATATGTACCAGCATCATCTGCGGCAGTTATTGCTTTTTGTCCATCAGCATTACCATCAAACATTGCTGTAACAGTTCCACCAATAGCTTGATAAAATAATGATGACATAGCACTAGTAGCAATCGCACCACTTGTTGTATATCTAGTTACATTATCTCCTGCATTTGTACCTGAAACACTATTTGTTGTAAATCCTGCGGCTACTCTTGGATTAGTTCCGACTGATGATGTATTGAGAGAAATTGTTTTTGTGCTGAGTACATTTGGTGCAGATATTGATAAATCAAATATCTTTATTGTGCTTGTAGTTGTTAGAGGTAAGACAGCAGGATTTCCTCCACTAAACGTATTAGCGGCTAAGGTTATTGTATGTGAACCAGTTCCAGATCCACTAGTATAAGTATGTGCTAATCTACCACCTTGTGGTCCACCATTTGCTGTTTTACCTGCAATACCTTCTATCGAACTACCATCTCCCCAATTAACAGAGAATGTTGCAGTTATAGCTGTATTTGGTATATTTGATGTATTGTTTTGTAAGTAGACAGCTTGTCCAGTATTTGCAGAAGTAATAACATTACCACCAGAAGCGGCATCACGTATTTCAAAACTTGGAACTGGATCTGCTAAGAATATTGTTATATAGTTTGTTCTAGTAGATGATGCAGTTGAACCTTCTCCAGTTCCACCAGTATTCTTTGCAGTTACTATGACTGTAAATGGTGAACCAGAGTTTGTAGAATATGTATGACTTGGTGTAGTATCTGTTACATTACTATCAGTACTTCCATCACCCCAATTGATATCAAATGCATTTGCATTTCCTGTCACAGTCAAAGTTAGAGTAACAGTCGTACCAGCACCGCCTGAAGTAACATCTGAAACAAAAGATACATCTCTTACAAATGTGTTTTTAGAAACATTAAACAAAGCTTCGTTTACTTTATCAACAGCATCTAATATTGTAGTAGATGAAGTTATGCTCGTAACAGCACCATCAGTCAAGCTACCAGCACCAGGTGACGTTCCCATTGTAGATACGTTAGCAGTAGTCGAAATTGATCCAGTAACACTATCTACATAAGCTTTATTTGCGGCATCTGTTGCATTAGATGGTGTTGCTAAACCACGTACAGAAGTTACAAATAAATTTGCGTATTTAGCAGATGGTGATCCTACATCAAAAGTGTTAGTAGATGTTGGAACAATACTCGTATTGACTGATGCACCCAAAGTAATAACATCGCCACCATCACCAAGCTTGATAGCACTACCTCTAAGTGTGATTGCACCATTAACTGATAAGTTATTTCTAATTGATACATTATTTGCATGTATAGTAGAATTACTTGCAAGAACTACAGCATTAGCACCACCTTGTCTGATAGTAAAACCTCTATCAAGAAATACTTTAGAACTATTAGTTGTAAGAGATACGTTTGCAACTACGTTGGCGGCTAAGAAGTTTGATGTGTTTAGAGTTTGTGTACTGATTTCACCAACAACAACATTTTGTTGTACACCCTCAACAACTTTCTCTTCAATGATTGTAATGGTACCACCACCACTATCAGATACATTTAAATTTCCAAGCTTTAGAGTACCAGCAGATAAGAAAAGTGTTCTAAATCTATTTCCTTCAGATCCTAAATCAAAAGCATTATTTGTTGTTGGTATCAATGCACCTTCAACTGTATACTTTAATCCAGAATACAGAGCAGGGTTTGGCCTTAAACGAATGTTACCAGATTCTAATTTGAAGAGTTGTGTCGCAGGATCATAAACAAGAATAGACTCATTGTTTGAAGCCGCTGTACCAGATGTAAAGGTATTGGTATCGACATCATTAAAATCTCTAATGCTTGTTTTAGTAGGAGCTTGATTTTTTAAAGTTAAATTAGAAGTAGGTTTGTCAAACTCTACATTCACATTACCTTTGTTGCTACCTAATGTAACGTCAAAGTCAGCCATGTTTAACTACTTTCGTTATTACGTGTTACTTGTGGTGTTACTGTAACAATACCCTCAACTAAACGTGATCGTGTGTTTGCACCATCTGTTACTTCTACATCATAAACATATCGTCCGTCTGCTAGTGCGGCTGTTTGAGCCCGAGTTAATTTTAATGTTAGTTGTCCATTTGTTCTTGGAGTTTCAAAAACTACATTCATTGTTGTTGCTGTAGTAGATGTATAATGTTTACGTATTTGTGCAGAACCTACATAATTTGTTAAATTAACTACAGCGCCAGCATTGTCTCTAACAGTAATAGTGGTGCTGAAATCAGCACCTTGATCTACTACAATATTTGCTTTAGCACCCATATTAACACCTTTCTTTTATGTTCTATTTATAATATATAAATATCGATATGATTAAACAAATTTCTTTTGATCAAATATGTGAATTGTGGGAAATGCTACACCCAAAAAGAAAACATGTAAAATATTCTACTATGGGATATTTGGGTGGTGAAGATAATATCGCAAATAGAGATGTATTTTATTTTGGATATTTTATAGATGATAAATTAGTAGGTGTAAATAGTTGTCATGATTCAGCATTTGAAACAATTCGCTCTAGAGGTTTGTTCGTTTTACCCGAATATAGAAATAATAAAATAGGATTGAAACTCTTAAAACATACTTTAGAGTTCTCTAAAAATCACGTAGATTTTGTTTGGAGTTTTCCAAAAGTTGATGCATTAAGAGTTTATGAAAGAGCTGGATTCAAAAGAACCAGTACTTTTAAACCTGCACATTATGGAGTTAATTGTTATGTATCATGTGAAATTGAACAGAATACCTAAATCTTGGAAAGAAGAAAATATACTTTCTGCACAAAAGATATATGAAGAACAAAAAAATCCTGTAGTATTTTTTAGTGGAGGAATGGATTCAAATGTAGTAGCTGAGTCTTTTCGTTTAGCTAAAGTACCACATGAAATTTTTATAATGAGATACAATAATGGTTGGAATGATTATGATATAAAATATGCTATTGATTGGTGTGAAGCTTATAATGTAAAATATACATTATATGATGCAGATGTTTTAAGTTTTTGGAGAGGTATTGATTGGTATAATATAGCTATTGAATCAAGATTAATTAGCCCACAACAAATTTATTATCTATATGTTGCAACTGAAAAAGTAGATGGATATCCAATTTTCGGATATGGTGAACCAGATTTAACTAGAGAATATCCCTCTGGTGAAGTAACAGGTTTATATGTTAAACAATATTATAGTTTCAAAAAGTATTTTGAAAATAGAAGTGGTGAAGGTATATTTTTTCATCATACACCAGAACAAGAGTTGAGTTGGTATCTAGAAGAAGAAACTATAAAGTTTGTAAATGGTGTAAAGTATACTGAAGATGGAGATAACTTTTCTCCAGATTATGTAGATGGTTTTGTAAATTGTTTACAATGTCATAAGAATGATTTTTATAAATCATTTTATCCAAACTTGATAAAAAGAAAACCCATTATTAATTATAATGAACACAATGGTAAAAGAAGAAGATTTGGAAAACCTATGACTGATTATACTGGATTCGATAGATTACCAATAAATGTTTTTAATTTAGAACATAAGATATGGGATTATTTAGAAAGTATTATAAATCAATTTGAAGATGATATATTTTTTTATCATAAATATCTACAAGATTCATTAACACCGAAATTTAAAGACTACTATGATGTAGTAATGGAGAAAATAAATGACGTATAGAGTAATACATAAAATGGCTTCTCTAAAATATCTTGACAAAACTTGGAATAATATAGATGATTTTTGGACTGATCATGCTGAAGAAGATAGTGAGATAGATGTAATATTAAATGATATGGAAAGTTCAGGTAAATTAGTAATGACTGAAAGTTTAGATGAAGATGGTAAACATGTAATTTTTCAAAAAGACTTTGATAGTGAAGATTCTTATAGGACTTTTAATAGAAGACGTTTTCTACTTAAAACTGAAAATGATCATACTGAAACACACTATCGATTTGAAAAATTATTTGAGGGTTTAGTTTAAAATAATAAATGAGTTATTTGTATGATAGTCTAGCACGATATGGAGACATATATGCTTTAAAACTAAATCTTAGTCCAAAGAAAGTTATAAATCAATTAAAATTATACGAATCTGATTGGGTTGCATATAATCCCAGAAAAAATATTCCGAGAAAAGGTTTAAGTATAACTAGTTTAGATGGTGGACTATCAGGTATTCCAGATTTAGATTCTATAAGAGAATATAACATAAAACATAATTTAGATTTAGACGAAACTGATTTTAACAAGAAGACTGAATTATGGCCACTGGTTCAAGACGCACTTACTCCTTTTGAGAATTATCTAGGGAGAACTCATTTTATTAGAATGGATAGAACTGGGTGTTTTCCTCCACACAGAGATGATTACTCTATTGATGTAAATTCTTTTAGATTATTTATTGCAATAGATGGTTGCAATCCACCAGATAATTACTTTATTATAGAAGAAAAAATCTGTAATTTTATACCAGGCAAAGTATATTTTATAAACACTTGCAAAGAACATACAGTATTTACTACAGGATCTCAGTCTACATTTGTAGTTGCAAATATTACTATAAGTGATGAATCTGTTAATACGGTATTAAACAACTTACTGAGTAGTTAAATGAGTTTATTCCAATCGCCCAATTTTATGGCTTCATTTTTCAAAAAGCTATAAGCATCTTCTTCTTTAGTTAATTCATTTATATACTTATATGGAGCTCCACCTAGACATGTATACTTGTCAAAAATTTTAGTTGGTCCTACTTCATGATATATGAAAGCTTGTTCTTCCCAAAAATTAATTGAATGCCAGTCACCATCTTCTAAGTGACAAGGAACTTTATTAAGATTAATTTTTAAATTGAAAAAACATTCATTATTATATCCAAAATAATATCTCATTGGATAAAATTCATTGTTTCTCATTTCTGTGAAACAATCTATCCAATAATCAAAATTACCAAAGTAATCTAATTTTTTAATTTGTTTACTAGTTGCACACATAAGTCCAGTATTATATACTTCAAAATCTGGATTATCATTTGAATTACCTATATCAAACATCTCGTATAATGCTCTTTGATTCCAATATTTAATAGCAGGTGTATCTTGAGTAACTCCATAATTTTCTCTCATATATTCATAGTCTTCCCATTTTTTCCAAAACTTTGATCCTAAACTTATTATACTAAATGGAGTTTTACCACATAAAAATTTATCAGTCAATGTAAATATATTCTCATTAGTATTGTGCATGACATTTTTTAGATTAGGAAAACAATCAAAGTCCATATAACATACATTATCATATTCATTTGCAAGTTCTCTCATAACATGGTGTTTATAAAAGTTTACTGCTTCGTAATCATTAATGGGTAAACTATCTTTAAATTTTTTTATCCAATCTTTATCATTAAAAATTTTATAATCAGCATTTAAATAATCTGCATATTCTTCTCTAGCATTATTCAACTTATCTTTATATTTTTCTATGTTTTCATGAAATTCATTAACTTTTTTATGCTCAAAATCTTCTTGTTCTAAAAATATTGTAAATATTATATTCTTCATCTTGCTATTACTAAAAATTTAAGTTTATCTTTTTGTTCTAAAGTATCTGTAAAAATCACATCATCATATACTAAAGAAGGCCGTATTTGTTTAACAAAATCTTCTACAGTTTCGTGTGTATTAATATGTGAAGAATGAACTTGATTAGTTGATGTTAATACTTTCCATGTTTTAAAAGGTGTCGCTTTTATAAACTCGTGTAATTCTTTTTCTAAAAAATGTTCACAACTTGTGTTTACAATACAATCAGAACAATCCCACATCTCATGAATAGTTTTAAAATATTCTTTATCTATCTTTTGTTTTTTATCTCTCAAATCTTCTGTTCTAAAATCAATTCCAGAAAATAACCTTTTACCTATCAATTCACACTCTTTATCCATATCTATCGAAATAATATTATCATAATATTGTTTTAAACAATAAGCAGTTAGTCCATACCAACCTGCAACTACTGTTATAGTAGATAAATTAGGATTAAACATATGAATAGATTTAGCTAACCAAGATTTAAATTCTATTTGTGTATCATTTAAACTATTGATAATATCAATAATTCGATAAGCATCATTTGTTTTTGAAGCTTTATAATATATCTCGTGAATAATTTCTTGCGATTTTTTGTATGTCTTCAGATCCAAAATCTACTCCATTAAATAAAATTATTGATGCATCATTGTCTTCTTGATTGTCCCATGAAAAACAAAAGCTTTTAGGAAAAAAACTTATGATATCACTAAAACCCTCATGATATAAAAATCTATCCATACCTTGATATTTTCTTGTAAAGTAATCTGGTAAAGTTTTAAAATGATCCCATATCTTATGAATATCTTCATTATCAGAATCCCAAGCCATAATTGATGAATTAATAGTAACGTCATAATCAAATGGATTAATCATACTTTTAGGTTTATAATCATCATGAACTAAACGTAAAGTATCAAAAGTAGTACTAAAGTGTAATGGAGATAGATTTGGTATTTCTCTGAAGACAATATCTAAATCAAAGAACCAAGTCATACCCGTAAGAGGAAAATCTCTATCGAATAGCTTTAACTTATTCCAAACTCCTACTAAATTATCTTCTATGATTATGGGATTTATATGGGGATCAAGGCCCTCGGGATTGTCTGTATAACAGTATATACTATCAAAGCCTAAAATTCTAGGATCAGCTAATTTATTCACATCTTCACTGGAGTATTTGTTACCCCACTTCACAAAAATTACATTCATTTTAATTTAGCAATTATTCCAAAAACTTCTATCATTGTTTTAGCATTTCTTATATTATTCTTTAAAGTTTTAGCTTTAGATTTTTTTACTTTATCTAAACTTAATGCAGATAATTTACATCTGAATAATTCTTCATCACTATTATTATTTAAAACATAATCTATAACATTATCAAAATTAGATTGTCTTTCAATTTCTTTTAATGCTTCTTTGTATTCTTCTCTTATTTGTTCTTTAGCACCATCTAAAAATTCTTTATTATGAAGTTGCCACTCTTCTGATGCTCTTCTTATTTCTAAGTTAGTTTGAGTTTGTATTCTTTCTTCAGTCCACCCTTTTTCATCTACCAAATGTCTTATTTCTGGGTGTGTACAATCTTCTCTATATGGACGAATTTCTGTTAACAATAATACTTCAGGTACCTCTTTACCTTCTTCATTTTTTATATATCGCTCTACTTTGGCCATATCATCGCCATTTTCATTTTTAACTGGATTACCATCTTCATCTAATTCTCTTTCACAATAAGAGATTTCTATGAATCTATAACCATCTTCAAGAACTTGTCCTTTAAATATTATATTAGCTATTATTTTATCTTCATAAAATATATTTGACATCTTTATATCTTTCTAAACTTGTGTTAAACGTAAAGTATAACTTTGTACAGCACTCAAACTACCAGCTGGAACAACTTGAGCCCTATAATCATTGATGGTTTCATTATTTATTATATATTGAAAACTATTTAGTCTAAAATCTGTTGCTGTAATACCTCTTTGATTTCCTGATCCATTAATACTATATCGCAATCTATAACCAGAAACATTTGCTAGAGTGTGTCTTATAAAACCTGATAATATGGTATCAAAGTTAGATTGTGTATACTCTTGAACTGTATTACTACCATCATAATACATGGGAAGAGTATAAGATGGATTGCTTGTATCATCTGATCTCAACAAATAATAGAATGATACATTAGTACTCGCAGATGCATTTATTGATCCTATATTACTTGCTCTCCTAAAAGAAAAACCTGGTGCAAATTGTGCGAAAGTTACTGGTGAAGTATATGCTACTGCACTAGTTTGAAAAGCTGTATCTACGAAAATTGGATTAGAACTTATTTGTGTATGTCCATTTAAAGTGGGATTATTATGCATTCTGAAAGTTCCACCTCTATCACTACCATCAGACATTCCTGTAGCCGCTGGTAAAATAAATGTATCATACATATCTGTTGCAGACATAGCACGTAAAGATGAACCATCCCAATATAATGGAAAACTTAATCCATTATCTGAAGGTTGACTTGTAGAAGCTATATTTTGATTTAGATAATCATAAGTGTTAGATATTGTTCCCAAAGTATTAACACTATAAGCTCCTTGTTGAGTAAAACCTATTGAACTTCCTAAATACCGAGTACCTAAGAGTCCTGGGTGAAAGGCGGCACTAGTTCCAACTCCTGATGCTTGTTTTCTAGTATCAGTCATAGCACCTAAGTTTCCGTTATTACCACTAGCATAGCTTAATGTTACCGATGGATTTTGAGCATACAAATATCTTGCTCTATTTTGTATTGCAGTAATTTCAGAAGAAGTCATTTCCTGTAAGTCACTACCACTTAACTTCATTGGTGATCTAACAGCCATATTTTATATTCCTAAGCGCCAGCACCATGTATTGTTTTTACTGTGCTTCCTGATGAATTTTTAATTAAGAGAGTTGATAAAGATTTTAATTTTGCGGCAGAAACTGCATCAGTTCCTATTGCTGTTTCATTAACTGCTCCTGCTCTTATAACATCTGATGTTACTGCTTCAAAGTTATTGGTACTATTCAATTTAGCTGATGTTATGGCATCATCTGCAACTTTATTAGTCGTTACCGCTAAATTATTAATCTTTGCTGTTTCAACTGCATTAGTTGCTAATTTTGCGGCAGTTATTTGAGCATCACCAATATCAGTAGTTGAAATTCCAGATCCTCCACCAGAACCAAATGTAGTTGCGGCAGTAATATTTCCTGATCCATCTAAACCTGTAATTGTTGCACTAATAGCACCTGTTAAAGTTATCTGTCTAGCATTTGCCCATGTTGTTGCAGTATTAGCATTACCTCTAAACTGTGCATTTGTAGCACCGCCAACATATTCTACTACTGCTCCGTTAGTAGTAGAGTTTCTAATAGTATTAGTTGTAACATCTGTACTTGCTTTTAACTTAGCCGCGAGTAATAATCCAGATGATGGTGTGTAAGATAATCCTGAATCTTCTTTTAAATCTTGTACATTAGTAGATGTTGAGCTTGGTACAAATGTTAAGTAGTGTGCAGATAAAGAACTTTCTTCTGATGTTGTTTTGACTTTTACATCAATATTACCTGAACCATCAAATGATGCACCGCCTATGGTTCTTGCTGTTTCTAACTTTGTTGCTGTGGCCGCATTTCCTCCTGCATCACCAGTAATATTACCAGTTACGTTACCAACTAATGCACCTGTTATATTACCAGATGCATTGATTGTAGTAAATGATCCAGCGGCCGCTGAAGATGCTCCGATAGTTGTACCATCAATCGCACCACCATTTATATCTACTGTAGCAAAAGATGAACTTCCACTAGATGTGATATTACCAGTAATATTACCAGTTACACCTCCACTTGCTGTAATCGCACCAGATGCGGCTATTGTTGTAAATGCTCCAGTTGCTGGTGTACCAGCACCAACAGTACCATTTATATTACCAGTTACATTTCCTTCAATGTTTGCTACAAGAGTACCTGCTGTACCTGATATAACTGAACCAGTATCAGTTGCATCAGGTATCATTAAAAATTTTGATGCACTATCATCATAACCCATGAAAGCAATTTTTGCTGAACTTCCATTGTTGTACATCATCTTAATACCACGATCAAGATTATCATCTGAAGAGTTATCACCAATTTCCATAATTGGATCTTTGACTGTCACTACAGTTGAATCAAATGTCGTAGTTGTACCCGATACTGATAAATCACCAGTTACAGATAAGTTTCTTGTTACATCTAAATCTCTACCAATTGTTACGTCTTGTGGTAATCCTACTGTAACTGTACCGTTTGAACGTGAAACGTCAGTTTCATTAGCAGTACCTGCTATTGCAAGAACAGCACCCGTAGTAGCATTTTTAAGTGATACTGCACCCGAACTTACATCAAAATCTCCACTATCAAAAGATGCAACACCTTTTACACTCGCTGTAGCTGGAGCAATTGTTAAGTCATGTGTTTTACTATCACCAGTAGAAATTCTAACATTATTGTTTGCTGAAGTGTATGCTACACTTGAGATACCTGCGACAGCGACTTCTGATGCGGCCGTAATTCTTCCTTTTGCATCTACTGTTATAACTGGAACTTCTGTAGCTGAACCATATTCTTGTGCAGTAAGTCCTGATATTGTATCTAACTCTGTAGATGTAATAGAACCAGCACCAACGGTAGCAGAGAATGTTGAACCATCTGCTGTTGTAATTGTGAAAGTTTTTCCAGATGCACCTGAACCGACTGCTAATCCTGTTACACCAGCTACTGTTGCTGTCGTTGCGGCTGTTATCTGTCCTTTAGCATTGAAAGTGATAACAGGTATAGCTGATGCTGAACCTACACTAGCGCCTGTGACAATATCTGCAAGTTTTGCAGAAGCTATTGCATTTGTTGCGATTGATGCTTGATTGAGTGTACCATCTGTATCAAATAAAACTGTACCACCATCTCTTGTTATCGCTCCGTCTATATCTACATCACCAACTAAACTAGTAGCACCAGTTACTGTTAGTGTATTGATATTAGCACCACCATCAACATCTAAAGCACCAGTTACATTTAAATCATCACCAATATTAAAGTCATCTGTAATAGTAATATCATGTGCATAGATATGTCGCCATCTATTAGCATTCGAACCTAAGTCTTTTGAATTGTTTCCACTTGGAACTATATCTGTATCTACAACACCATTTACTGAAACTGTATCTGATGCATCACTACCTAAATCTACATTACCTGTAAAGTTTGCTAAAGTTGAAGCTGTTAATTCTGTAAATGATCCAGTTGGAGCAGAAATTGTTTGTCCTGATGATAGTGATACTGCTTTTGTAAAAGTTACAGGACCATGAACTGTTAGAGAGTTACCTGCATTTTGTCCACTAGTTCCTAGTGTGATATTGTTAGCAACAATGTTTGTTGCATATACTGTACTCCATCTATCGGCAGTGGGATTACCTCCAAGATTTACAGTACCTGTTGGTAATATATTTGAGTCAACTGAAGCGGCAATAGTAAGAGTATCACTATCTTGATTACCAATATTTGTATCACCAGTTGTATTTAAATTTGTAAAATTAGCAGTACCTGCAACTGTTCCTGTAATATTAATTGTATCTTCACTTGCATTACCTAAAGTTACATCTCCATTAAGTGTAGAATTACCATCAACATTTAATGAACTGTTTAAATCGACAGCACCGTTCGCTGTAAAAGTTGTTACAGTCAAACCATTTAGTGTAGCATTTCCATCTACATTTAAAGTGCTATTTAAATCTACTGCACTATTTGCTGTGAAAGTTGTAACTGTTGCACCATTTAATGCTGTTGTTCCTGAAGCTGTGATAGCTGTAGCATTTAATGTTCCTACTGTGGTAGTGCCAGTTACACCCAATGTCCCTGCAACTGTTGCGTTTTCATCAACAGTTAAAACATCTATCTTCGCAGTACCATCTATAAATAAATTTTGCCACTCTCTCGTTGCTGTTCCTAAACTTACACTATCATCTGTTTTAGGTACAATAGTTGTTGACACACCTTGTCCCGCTGAAGTACCGAGTGAAAGTTCATCTATGTAACCAACACCATCAACATATAAATCTTTCCATTCTAAATCAGATGTACCTAAATCTCTTGCTCCATCTGAAGATGGAACTAAATCTGAATCAAATCTTGCAGTAGCAGTTATTGTATCACTTGTTGCATTTCCTAAATCTATATTACCAGTAGCGATAAGATTTACAGCGGTTAAGTCTCCTGTTACACCTAAAGTACCAGCTACTGTTGCATTTTCATCAACTGTTAGTGTATCAATTGTTGCGGTACCATCTATGAATAAATTTCTCCATTCGTATGATGATGCACCTAAATCAACAGCTCCGTCTGCTGTTGGTACGAGAGAAGTTGATACACCTTCGCCAGCAGTTGTGCTTAAAGTTAGTGTATCTATATTTGCTATACCATCAATATATAAATCATTAAATTCTGTTCCGTTTGCACCAATATCAATCGCATCATCTGAACTTGGTAATATTGTTCCAGATGTTGTAAGTCCAGCACTTGTAACTCTACCTGTATGTACTGCGGTACCTGATGCACTTAATGTATGAACGGCTGTATTTGTAGATGTTGCAATTTTAAAATTACTATCACCATCAGTACTTACAAGTTGCATAATTAAATCGGAATCACCAGCAGTAGAACTACCATCTCCATATATTCTAAACTTATCTGCTCCAGCTGTTCCTGCAGAAAATCTAAGATCAGGTGTATTTAATTCTTCAGAGAAAGATGTATTTGATGAAGATAAAATAATATCGGCAGAGTTTGAAGATAAGTCTGATACTTGTCTTAATGTCAGTGGAGTAACTGTTAAAGTATCAGTAGCAGTCCTTCTTATAAACTGTCCTGATGATCCACCAGTCATTCTTATTCTCGATATATCTCCCATAATAATTCTATCAGTTGAAGCTGTTGTAAAATTTACGTTACCTGTAAATTCTGTATTCGCTTGAACTGTTAGTGTTTTTGCATTGATAGTTGTGTTTGAAGTAATTGTTATATTACTGATACTTGAAGTATTACCACCTCTGATAGTACTTGCTCTCAAATCATTCGCACTAAAAGTGCCCTTAATATGTCCATCACCACGAGAAGTTCCGCCTCTTGCCGCAGAACCCGCTCTAGTAACTGTAACTACGTTATTACTTAAAACTGTTGCGGCTAAATTTGTATTCAGTCTCCACGTGTTAAAACTATCTACAAGATTTGTGTTTGATACTGCTACAGTCATTTTTAGCCTTCTTTGTTAATCAATTGTTTGACAAGAGACTTTAGTTCGTGAATTTCCGATTTCATATTTTCTATCTCTATATCTTTTTGTTTTGTTTGTTCTCTTCTCATTCTATACAATTGTAAACTATTCAAATCAGTTTCTAAAATAGCACTATTATTTTTATCTCTAATTAAGCTTTCACTATTCTCTATCTTTTGATACATCTTAAACCTGTAAAGCTATGGATCTCAAATCAGCTATCATTGGAACACTAGCAGTAGATGAAGAAGTTAAAACTATTTTAAAAGAAAATGTTTTATAAGTCTTATGAACAATACCACTTGATGTTCTATATGAAACTATATTACTGTCAGCACTATTTAGTCTCGCTTGATTATCGCTATTGGTATTCAAGAAATTTTGTCCGTCAGTATTCGCAGATAATCCATATTCAAACTCTTTAAAATCTTGAACATTAACACTATCAGAAATTACAGTTGTTGGTGTAACTTGTGTTAATAGTGTATAATCTTTGTCAGCTAAATCTTCAACATCATCAGATGCTTTCAATTGTGCATACACTTTAATATCAGTACCAGAAGGCTTATATGCTGTCAGATATACTTTCAAGTCTTCAGCATCTTGTCCATCTGCTAGTTCAACTTTTTTTGAAAAGTATCTTGTTGATGCTGAACCAACTTCTTGTGTCTCTTCGTTTGTCGCATCATTATTAATAACATTTTCTATCATGTATACATTTGCTCTTGAAGCATCTAATACTGGAGACATTTTAGGATCGCTAGTGTTAAATAAACCTTTTATTACAAAAGTTTTCTTAGATCCAGAAACTGCTGTTAATCCACTTTCATTCATTTTACTAAACACTCTCTTTTCATTGTCTGTAAAATGGTTTTCTATCTCTAAATCTAAATCTGTAAAAGAACTATTGATAACACCAGCATTTGTTGTTGTTCTTACACTAAATGTTGTTGAAGTATTAGCATAGTTTATAACTGGTATTTTAGGTATAGATACGTTATTAACTATATTTTCAGCAGTTAAAAATCTAGCTGAAGCACCACTTACTTGGCCTCTAACAAAACCATTAGCAGAACCAGAGTAAGTAGAAGTATTAAGTGTTATCTTTTCGTTAAGATCATCTTTGAACTCTAAGAAACCATTATTTGTGTTTGCAGTAAATGCAGAAGTGTTACCAACCCAAGTACCATTTAACAATACATTATTTGTATTTGATGAAGCAGATGTTGGAAAATCTCCGTATGCATCTACTTTTAAAGTACATTGTCCAGCTACATTATTTCTAACAATCTGTCTAACAGTACCATTAGCAAAGTTTGAACCAGATGTTGCATTAGTTCTCAAAATACCACCTACAGGTATTGTAGCATTGTTTGAAACTGTTATCACACATTCTGCTCTAACTTTCTCACCAGGATTAAATGTACCAACTAGATTGTCATAAGTAAAAAAGTCATGATCAGGATTTTCTAGATAAAGTGTACCTTGTGAAGTTGTGAAGTTTGCTCTGTGTAATTTAAATTTTAAATCTTCTGCTTGATGTGCTGTCCAAGTTTTATCATTAGCTGAAGTAAATAAAACACCAGCTCCTGGTTGCTTATCAATTAATTCATTAGTATCAACATCTTTTCCACCTAACTTAGCAACCCAAACTGCATACTCTTCAGATTTACCAGCTGGTACTATAGTAATACAATAATCTCTATAGTTTTTCAAAAATACTGGTGAGTCAAAAGTAAATGTTGTTGCAGTTGCCGCAGAAGTTGTGCTTACATTGATAGACGCAGGAAATAATGTTTTCTGTGCATATGGTAAAACAAACTTTGTTGGAAAACCATTTTCAACTTCTCGTATTTGTACTGTAACTGGTAAAGATGATGCTTTCTTGAAAAAATAAAGATCAACTTTAGTGATAAATACTCCACCTGAAGCTTCTTCATTTACAGAAAAAGTTTGTGATAAAGGATCTCTTGCGGCTCTAAAATTGCCAGGTTCATTTTCAGTTTCCCTTTCACTTTCATTTCCTTGAATTACTCTAGAACTAAGTACTGTTGTTCTAGGTATTCCCGCTCTAGTATCTGTGACTTCTTCTGTATGTACTTGAGGTATAACTAAATCAGCAGAAGCTCCTCTTTGTGTAATACTTAGTGGGACACTTGTATAATCAGCAAAAGAAGAAGTTGTTCTTAAATCACCTGCAACTTGAGTATTTGCAACATCTATTAATTTAAATCTTCTAGTACCAATTCTAAATTTTAAGCTATCAGTATCTGGTATACGAAACATTCCATGAACAGAACCATTTGCATCTGTAGTCAGACTACTACCCTCACTAGCAGTATTAGCATGTGATGAATTTGTTGGTGTTACAAAATCAGTAACATTTTCATCTTCAAAATATGGATAAACTCTTGTGCTTGGTTTCATACCATGTGCAGTAAACTTAATCATTCTTGATCTCATATACTCACGAACACTTACATCTTGAACAAAGTTACCAATTTCAAAAGATTGTTTTGAAGCAGAAAGAGTTGTTTGTATCCCTTTTCTAATTTCTTCTTGTTGTTGAATATTAAATGTTTGTTGTAGTTGATCACCACCACCAAGATTGGTAAAAGTTGAGAAAGGACCACTTAAAATTTTAGGTGGAGATTGTGTATTAATCCAACTACCCCAATCAGTTCCAGTAAAACCTGTATGTTCTGCTAACTGTTGAAATGATTCATAGATACCAGAAAAATCCATTTGTATATCTGGTAGAGTAGTAATATCTGGTGTATTGTCCATAGGTGGATCAAGAGTGAGTTCACCTGTCCAATTAAATGTTAATTCTTGAACTGGGTTTCTAGCTTTACTCGCATGTCTTTGTGTGATAAAAGGTGTATGTGTATAAGATAGTGTTATAAGATTTCCTGTTTTTGTCACATTACTTGAAGTAAAAGATTTATCTTTTTCTAAACCAATATCTCTTCTCTTGAAAAATGGACGTAGTAGATTATTATTTCTATCTATAGATGCTCTATATCCTGTCTTAGTAGAGTCAGATAAATTGTGTCCATCAAAATTTTCTACAAAGAAACCATTTTTAAATCTATCAAAACCACTGCTATTAAATAACTGTTTATTTTTTGCAGAAGCCTCTAGAGCATTCAATGAAGAATAATATTCAGTATTTTTTAATCTATTGTCAATACCTCTTAAATCTTTCATAGTATAACGTCTGTTATTTTCTAGAGTTAATTTTACAGCATATTTGTGTTTATCATTATCTCTTGCTACTTTAGTTGACAATGATGGAAATACAGGAATATCTAGAATACCTATTGTCATAGAGTTTGCTTTTTCTTCTGGTACTCTCGGACTTAGTGCTGGTGTTCCTTTTACAATCTCTACTTTACCCTCTTCACTAATTACAATTCTATCTTTTCTTGGTAAGTAATGTTGAACATCAGCTTGAAAGTTTTCTCCAGGTGTCATCATGAATGAGCCATCTGAATCAATTTGAAAAGATGTTCCAGCGGCTGGGTTTGTAGGTGTACCAGCAAGTGTTGCTGTTGTTGTTGGATTACATGTATTTGCTCTAAATGGCCTAAAATCTATTGCATCTCTTAGTTCTATAACTCTACCTGTAGTTGGTGAAGTAAAACTTGGAATTTCAAATGTTTTAATAGTAGTAGCAGTAGATGCACTATCATTTATTGGATATGAGTCAACTGATAAGAAACCAATACCTTGTGAATAATCTCTTTCGAAAAAACTAAACTTGACAAGTAAAGCTTTATTTGTTATATTAAGCGAACTTGTAGGTTTCTTTACAAGTTTAGCAGTATCATACATATCATCTTTTTGTCCATTGTCAAGTATAAAATGAGATGTTACATTTGTATCATTAACTGTAACTGCTGTTTGATCGGCACCCATAAAAACAGCTTCTAGTTTAAATGCATCTGATACACCGAGAGGCCATGGACCATTATTTGTAGCACTATGATTATTTGTAGTGATTGTAATATATTGACTCTTACGAACTGTTTTTGCAGTTTGAACAGCATTTGAACGTAGAACATTAAAGAAAACTGATGCAGTAAAACTACTTGCTAAATTTGCTTGTTGTAAATTAATATTATGTTGTGTAGAAGTTGATGTTATAGTACCATTAGATGTTTTATCAAAAATGAGTCCTTTTGGATACATATTGTTATGTGAAACACCAGCGGCGGCATTAAGTCCACTTCTAGTTACTGGTTCAGAATTTGCTAGTGTAATAGATGTATCACTATTAACTGATGAAATTCTATGAATATAATTGTTCGAACCATCTACAATTCGAATTACATCTCCTGCTTGATAGTGCTGAGTAAATGTTGTAGAACCACCAACAACTGCTGTTCCATTTATAGAAACTATATGTCCTGTTCTAGCGGCAGAGTGTGCAGTTTGTTTTGAAACAACAATAACTTCTTTTTCATTGTCACTAGATAAAGTACCAGTTTCATTCATTGTTTCAGTTCCACCTGCATGTGCAGAGTTTGCTGATACTGTAGCACTTAATGCAATACCAGAACCTGGTGAAAATGTAACAGTCTTCTCTGTTCTAAAAACAAATTGTGTATCAACATTATCTGATGAATCTTTAAGTGTCTTAGTTCCTAAAAATGCAAATGGAAGAACTAAATTATTTAATCCTGGTTCTTGTATAAAAGCACCCGTTGTTCCGTGTGTTGTAGTGAGAATAATATCAGCCATCGAGTTAAAGCCAGAATTAGCTTCAAATAAAGAACGAACACTTTGAAAAGATTTTCCAGCATTCATCTTAATATCAAAGATATATATTTTAAATTGTCCAGTCGGTGTACCCTCTACACCTGAGTGATATGCAAAGCCTCTAACCTTTGCTGTTCCTATTTCATTACCTCTTACATTTTGTGCGCCAAAATTAACTTGAGAAATTCCTAACTGCGTAGAATCTCTAAGAGACACTTCTCTTAATCCTTGAAAGTCCCAACCACCAACAACTTCATTACATATTACATAATTACCAAAATTTTGAGATAATACTCTAGCATCTTTAGTTACAAAATCTGTTGCTTTATCAAACTCAATTGGTGTTGGTGCTATTAATTTTGTTCTTTGTCCATTAACATATGCGGTACCTTTATCAACTTCAGCAAGAAGTTTATTTGCATTTCCTGAAGCATCTGCTGAAAATCTACCTAAGTTGTTACCATCTTTTAAATGTTCACGTATACGAACAGTAAATGGTTCTGTTGCATAGTTACCATGTGTATCATGAAATTTTTGAGCGATATGTTGTCCTATTTCAGAATATACAGTATCTTTTACATTTGTAATCTGTACACCATCTCTCAATTCTGAGATTGTGAAAAACGTAGCAGTATTCGCTACACCAGTATCTCTTGATGAAAGTGTAGGAAAAAGTTTTAATCGATTAGCACCAGGTGCGGCAAAGTTTGTAGAACCAGTAGCATTATCTTGTAATGAACTATCTGCATTTGAATCTACAGTACTTTCAACAGTTTGAAAGCCAACTTTTTTACTTGGGTTCGTAGTATATTTACTTACAATATGACTTTGTGAAGCAACTCTTATAAAATGTCCTTTGTGATATATTACTCCATCACCAACTGTTGCTCTTGTCCCAAGTCCAGTAGAACTGCTTGTAATTGTATTACCAGCAACGATATAAGCATTACCTGTGCGATTTCTTAAAGTTAAGACTTCATTATCTGCAAAAGCTTTAGTTGTATTATTTGTACCAGAATTTGTATATTTAACAAAGAGTGTTAAATTATTAGGAGCATTTGCTTCTGAACCTTCAGCAACATCTATTAACTGTGCAGTCATACCTGAAGTTGTACCAGTAACAGTCGCATTTGCAACTACACCACCAGAGAAAAAATCTGTTAAAAGTAGCACTCGATTATTAGCATCTTTATCTCTTAGTTTTACAAAGTCAATGTTTTCTATTTTTAAGGCCGCACCAGTAACGATAGTACCGTCTACTAATATTTCATTACCAAATCTTTCAATTTGATTTTGAAGTATAGTCTGTAATTGAGTTAATTCCCTAGCTTGTACTGCAAACCCTGGACGAAATAAAACTCTATGAAAGTTTTTTGTTTCGTCAAAGTCATCAAAAAAGGGACTTTGATTTAAATTAGTTTCGAGTGCCATTTAACTTACCTTTAAAAATCTAAAATAACTTTAATATCTTCTGTTTGATCTACTGCTCTAGTAACTTTCTGAAAGTTTTCAACATGTATAAATTCGCCAGAATATGTATTAGCTTCTGGTCCAGATATACTTGATACTGTTGCTCTAAGTGTAGCATCACCTCTTTTTAATAATTTATCGTTGTTAGTGAATGGTACAAAATTACCATAACCATCTACATTATTTAGATAGATGTTAAAGAACGATACGTCAGCCGTAGTTTCATCATCTTTAATAAAAACAATTGTTCCATTTGCTCCAGTTGATGCTTGTGCAACTGATGCTGTTCTTCTAGCATCTGCATTTAATTCTGTAATATAACCAATATTACCAGCTTCTGCTCTAAGTCTTAATCTTTCGTTTGTAATCTCATCATTAATAGCAAATTGATTTTGTGGTACATCATTTATAACTTGCTGATAAGATATATTTAATCTCGTTGTTAATCTCAAAGTATCTGCACTATTGGAAGTGTTCGCAATAGCTTCTGTCATGATTACGTTGTTTGCATTAACTTTTAAAATAGGATCTTTTAAAATACTAACTGTTCTGAACTCTGTATTTGCTGGTATAAAACCTTTACCAGTTGACGATACTCCTAAACTACCTTTAAATTGAGCATTTAAACAAACTTTATTTCCACCTAATTCTCTAACAGGATCTTTACCATGTCCACCTATTGGAGATATAATTGCGTTTGCTGTTGCTCC
>MDTE01031298.1_pt1 | contig 20629 bp, 14 predicted proteins | sample 811231 | NCBI WGS metagenome assembly MDTE01 (sample SAMN05326651, study PRJNA326480) | marine metagenome | isolation source: seawater | place: Indian Ocean: Red Sea | collected 2010
CCGCGCTTGTTGGTGGCGCGGCCTTCGACCAGGTAGGCCACGGGATGGCCATCGACTTCGCCGACCAGGACCGGGCACTTGGGGAGGGTGAACAATTTTGCCGATTCGGCACGTGTTCGCTGAGAGTGGATTGGCTGGTCGCGGTGCAGGTGGTGCAGGGCGTCGAGGTGCCGATTGGTTTCGTAGTCGACAACGCGAAGTTGCCCCTGGCGATCCTGGGAAGAGGTGGCTTCACGGACAATCCAGCCAGGGGTCTGGACGGCACCCCATCCCAGGGATTCGTAGAAGTCGGGCACACCGGTCCACAGCAACCCCAGTTGACAGCCCAGTCCGGGCATTGCCACCTGGAGGTCTCGCATCAATTCGGCCGCCAGGCCCTGTCGACGGTACCGGGAGTCGGTGGCCACCAGCACGATGATGCCAACCGAGATCGATTCTCCGGAGAACCGGAAAGTCCGTGGCCAGACGGCGGCATGGCTGACGATACGGCCATCTCGTTCGATCACGCGGCAATTGGCCAGGTTGTCATCGTCGAAGACCAATGGGAAGTCGGTCAGAACGCTTTGATCCTCGACACCTTTTTCCCGGCGAAAGATTGTGTCGAGCAGGTCGATGATCTGTGGAAGATCGCTGTGAGTGGCAGGACGCGGCGAATTCATGAGATTCGATTCGGTGAGACGGTGGTTCGGTCAGGATGACACGTCCACCGCCGTCAGTCGACCTTGACCCTTCGGGAAACTGGCCGGTATTCTTCCGCGGTCTTGATCTTCGAGAGTTTCGAGCGTGGCTGTTTTTGCCCCCGTTAGCCGGTTGTCGGTTGTCCGGTTTGCGTTGTTGTGGTCGGCCGTCGTGCCGATGTCGGTCAGCCCGGCCGCCGAGAAGACCGGGAAGGTGGTTCCCCACATCATCGTGCTGCGGAATGGCCGAGTGTTGGCCGGGCAGGTGACGCTGATTGAAGCCGGGTACCAGGTCGATTCGTTGTCAGGACGTGTCGTGATCCCCCGGAACCTGGTCGAGGTAGAGGCGTTGAATCTCGTTGACGCTCATCGGAAGTTGCGGTCGAAGATGCCCGAGGAGAGTGCGTCCAGCCATGTCGCGCTGGGCCGATGGTGCCTGGCTCACGGACTCAATCAACAGGCCCTGGCGGAGTTTCGGGTGGCCGAACGCCTGGCACCCAAGAACAAGAAGTCGGCCACGAAAGAGGTCATAGCCCAACTGGCCCCGAAGGTGGCGCCCCGTGGCACTGCTCCGACGGTTCGTAGCGTCACGGCAGTGATGTCACGAGACGTTGAACCCATCGAGGCATTGGGCGGGCTGCCTCGCGATGTTGCCGGACATTTTGTCCAGCGGATCCAGCCGCTGCTGTCGAATCGGTGTGGGAATGGGTCGTGTCATGGGACCAGCGTGCGGCGGGCCTTTCAGCTGGAACCCATTGGCCGCAACCGGAGCGGTTTCCAGGTTCGCACACGGAAGAATCTGGAGTCCGTATTGGGCCAGGTGGACCTGTCTCGTCCGGTCGACAGTCCACTTTTGCGGTTCGCCCGGAAGTCTCACGGCAGCATTCCGGGAATCAGATCTGTCCGGCCGCTTGGACGCCAACAAGTGGCTCTGATCGAGTCGTGGGTACGTCGGGTGGCTCGGTCCTCAAAGCGACGCGTCGAGACGCCGGCACAGGGGGAGGCGTCACCAGAGACCACTACCAATGTGTCGAAAGGTCGCGCCAAACCGTCGGAAGTCGACGTGTTTGATCCCGAAGTGTTCAACCGGGAGACACGCCGGCTCAAAGCGGCCAGGAAGACCGCTGCGACGGCAACGCGGCGGCGGCGGATCCGGAAAGCCGGTGGGGGCTAACCGCACCAGGCATCGATCATGCGGGCGTAGAGATCGGTGCCCAGTTCGAGTTGTTCCAACGCGATGAATTCGTCCCAGGTGTGTGCCTGGGCGATGTCACCGGGGCCGATCACGACCATGTTCTCCAGATCGGTCAGCATCCCTCCATCGGTGCCATAACAGACCGTGGTGGGTGTCTCGCGGCCGGCCAGGTCCAGAACCTCGCGGACGAACGGTGAATCGGGATCGATATGGAGAGGCTCGGCGCGACTTTTGACCACGAACTCGATGCCGCACTCTTCGGCGGTTGCGCGGGCACGTTCGATCAGGCTGTCAATCTGCTGACCGGGCATGGCTCGGAAATAGACCGTGCAAACGCTCTTGGGTGGCGTGATGTTGACCGCGGCAGTGTGGTCGTTGATTCCGATGTTCCAACTGATCGTCGGCGGATCAAATTCCTCGTTCTGCCATTCGGCTGAGGATTCTGTTTCGTCGTGAATACGTTTCATCTCGGCCAGGTAAGGGATCATGGCGAGATTGGCGTTGAGTCCCGCCCGAGTGCTGGAGTGGGAAGCCTTTCCGTGTGAGGTGGCGACCAGGCCGGTGGTGCCCTTGTGGGCGTAGACCACCTCGAGCATCGTTGGCTCGCCAATGATGCCTCGAGACTGCCCGGCGACCATCTCGCGAAACATCTCGCTGCGCTCGGCCACCGCCATCGCTCCGCCGTAGCCGATCTCTTCGTCGGAGGTGCAGGTGATGTAGATGGGGTGCTTGAGCGTGAGGTCGGAAAGTCGCTCGGCCGCAGCGAACATGCAGGCTATCGAGCCTTTCATGTCACAGCTGCCGCGGCCGTAGAGACGGTCGCCGACAATCGTCGGTTCGAAGGCTCCGAAGTCGTCGGTGTGCCACGGATCGGCCGGCACCACGTCGGTGTGTCCGAAATAGGCCATACCACCGGTTCCGTCACCTTTCTTGCCGATGACACTCGCTTTCCGAACACCATACGGGTCGTCGTACTCGATACGCTCTATCGCAAATCCGAGTCCCGTGAGGACTTCTTCGCAATAGTCGCTGACAGCGACGTTGGAGAGGTTGCTGGTGGATTCAAAGGAAACGAGGCGTTTGTTGTATTCGAGGGCATCCATGTCGGTGGGTCCGGAAGGTCAGGGCGGGGGTGGTCAGGATTTGAGGTGGCGTGCGAAGACGTCGCGGGTTCGTCGCCACATTTCCGGCGAAAGCACATGGCCGGAGCCGTCTTCGATATAGAAGGAGAAGTTCTTCTCGGCGTGGATTGCTTCGTACGCGCTGGCAATCACCTGCACACCGCGTCGAACTTCCCCGATCGGGCTGCCGCTGTCCTTTTCTCCGAAATTCAGGTGCAGGGCGCGTGGTGCGATCAAAGCGGCGATGTCAGGAGTGTCGCCGTGGGGATAGATGCCCGGAACAAAATTGGGGAAACAGTGCAGCATGTGGCCATCGTGAATCGCCTTGTATGTCGGCAAACAGCAATTGCCGACCAGGCATCTCAAACGTGGTTCCCAGGGACCAACGAGCCACGTGTGGGTCGAGCCCATCGAGTGTCCGTAACAGCCCAGGCGTTCCGAATTGACTTCGTCCAGCCCGGCCAGCATGTCCACGGCTCGTCGCATGTCCAGGATGTTTTTCCATGCCATGCACCGGCCATCGACGATTTGTCTCAGGAATTCAAAACGTTCGAACCAGTGGGTCTTCAGTTTTCCGGTCGGATCCTGCCGTTCTTCAAAGCAGAGAGCGTCCGGACAAAGGACCACGTAACCCTCACGAGCCAGGGCCACGCCCGTGTGGTGCATCTTGTTTCCAGCCAAACCGGCCGGTTCACTTTTTCCGAGGTGATACTGACCGGCGTGTTGGTGCCAGATCGCGATACCGGGGGCTTTCTTGGCAGCGGTCACACCGTCGGGGATCAGCAACAAGGCCGGAACCCGGTCCCCGGGTTCGACTTCGTAACTGAGTGTCAACAGTCGGTATCCGTCCTTCTGTTGTGTCTTGGTTACGTGAGGTGCCAGGGGGCACGGATCGGGCCAATCTCCGCCGAGCCCGGCCAACAGCCGGTCGCGAAAGTCGATGGCTGCCATGGGGCGTCCTGCTGCGAGATGTTCTGGGGAAAAGCCGAAACGACGGTATCCACTTTGGGGCAAGAATATCGCAAAGGGGACGCGAATGCGAACAGCGCCCCGTGAGGGGGCATCGGGGATTTTGGCTCGAAGGGGCACGGCCTTGTGGACCCGCAAATCTTGCCTGAAACGCACGAACCGAACTCCGGATGCGTGTTTCGGGCAAGTTTTGCCGGTCGTATGGCCGATGTTGGTGTCATAAGCCGTACAACCGGTGCAATCCGTTCGTGAGTTGATCGAACGGTTTGAACGGGGGTTAGCAGGAAACCGACTATGATCGGCCGTGTTGCTGTACTACTGATGGTGATGCTCACTTTGATGGTGGGTGTGCCGGCGCTTGCTCAGTACCCTGCACAACAGCCCCAACCTCCGACAAATCCAGGTTATCCGAATGGCGTGTCGCCCGCTTCCTATGCCGCTGGAGCGTGGGGTGGGCCTTCGAACTCAAACGGCGGGCCAGTGATCCACGAGCGAATGCTTTCGCAGGACCGTGGCTGGGGTTACCGGGACACTCACCTGGATCGCATCCTCGACAGCGTAGTGCGAAACAGTTGGATCCGCCTGGATTACTTGCTGTTTGAGACCCGTCGGCCGGGAGATCACATCCTGGGCGCCGACGACCCGATGGTGGACAACGAGCGTTTTCCCTTCAACGTCTCTGCCGGTGGCACTGTGATCGGACAGGCAACCGTACCGGCAATCGACAACATCAGCCTGAAGAACATCAATGGCATGCGAGGCACGGTGGGCCTCATGCTCAATGAAGGTTCGCTGGAAGCCAACGTCTGGGGATTGAAAGAGAATAGCGCCAAGATGGTGATGAACGGCCTTGGTGCGCAGGGCTTCGGGACCACTGCTGCGGGTGGGCCCCCGCCGGACCCGGTCTTCGCGGCGACCACGGTGAACAAGTTCGGTGAACCCCTGGGCGGAGAAGCGTTCCTTTACGATCACAGCTTCGGGGCGCGTTACGTCCAGGATGTGTGGGGAACCGGCATCAACTATATCCGGAATGATGCGAATGTCGGCGAGGGATTCCGAATGATGCCGATGCTCGGCTTCCGGTATCTCGAAGTGAATGAAGGACTGTTTCAAACTGGTGTGTTCAACGGAGGATTTGACGGTGTTGTCGATTTTGGAGAGGACCTCAATAGCAACGGAGTGATGGACGTTGGAGAAGATATCAACAACGACGGCCTGCTGGACCTCGGACTGGTCAGCGTCATCAATTCACGAGTCAACAACGAGATTTTTGCCCCGCAGATTGGCATGAGGTTCCAGTTGCAGCATCGCTGGTTCACACTGGGCTTCGAGCCAAAGGTTGCTCTCGGTGGCAACCGTTACCAAATGGAAGTGGAAACCGATCAGTTGCGGAGCTTCGGCGATCCGTTGACGAAAAGCAGTTCCAGCGGATGGAAAGAAGCGATGATCATGGATTTCCGGTTCTATCTGAAACTGTTCCCAAGCGAAGACATCGAGTTCTTTCTCTCTTACGACATCACTGTGGCCCAAAACGTTTCGCGGGCATACGACAATATTTACTACAACGACAACGGTCAGTCGGAGCCCCCGGCTATTGGTGTTGATCCCGGGTTCGAGAGAGTCTGGTGGCAAGGTTTGGTCCTGGGAGGTCAAATCTGGTTGCGATAGCAACCTGCCACCGGGCGGACCTGGGCCCGGCACCAATCTGATCCGTGCGAGCGAGGGATCCGTTGTGGCGGATCCCTCGCTTTGTTTTTGCTGTTTGACCTGGAAAGAAGCTGCGAGAAATGTTCGGTGGCAATCCGGAAAACCGTCGATTCGCGTCTGACAGTGCGGATTGACAATCAGCCGGAAAGTGGTTTAGGGTTCCAGCATGAAACGCAAGGTGCGGGAGTTGTTGTATGCAGGGATGTACGCCACGTCGTGTGTCGGACTGGTGTACTGCTGTGGTTCGTGCTTGTGGCGGATCGGTGACCTTGCCAGCGGTCAACTGCTTTTTGGCATCCTGGTTCTCTTCGGCGGCTACGGCGCATTTCTGTGCGGTCAGACCGCTGTCGAGATCCTTCAGGGGCTGCAGCAACCGCCAGAGCTGGAGAAGTCGGCGGGCGGTGTCGTTGCGGGTGCGGTCAGCTCCGCCATCGAGACCGCAGCGACGACAGTGCCCTAGGGCGACGTTGGCCTTGCTGATGCCCAGACGGGCGTGTCAGGCGGTGTCGAGTTCCGCGGCCAGACGAGGGGCGTCGACCGTGCTTGGTGGCGGCTTCGGAATAATCCGAACCGGTCACGCGAGCCAGTCTTTGATGACGTGGCCGCCGACGTCGGTCAGCCGGAAGTCTCGACCCTGAAAGCGGTGGGTGAGCTTGAGGTGATCGAGTCCGAAGGAATGCAGCATCGTCGCGTGCAGGTCGTTGACGTGCACGGGTTTTTCGGCGACTCCCCAGCCGATGTCATCGCTGGCGCCGTGAACCATCCCACCCTTGAGGCCACCACCGGCCAGGAACATGCTGAAAGAGAACGGATGGTGGTCGCGGCCAGTGACGTTGGGGCGTCCCCCGCGGTTTTCTCCCAGGGGAGTGCGGCCGAATTCGGCACCCCACACGACCATGGTCTGGTCCAGCAGTCCCCGCTGCTTGAGGTCCTTGATCAGCGCGGCTATAGGCTGGTCGACGACGTGGGTGTTGTACGCAAGTTCGTTGTCCAGGTTGCTGTGGTGGTCCCATGAGGCGTAGACCAGGTTGACGAACCGGACACCCCGCTCGACAAGCCGTCGGGCCAGGAGACAGTTGCGGGCGAAGCTCTGATAGGGGTTGCCGGACTTTCCGCGGCCGCCCTTGCGGATTTCCTTGCGATCGACGCCGTACATGTCGTGGGTGGCCTTGGTCTCGCTGGAGAGGTCGATCAGTTCGGGCGCGGCTGTCTGCATGCGATAGGCCAATTCGTAGCTGGCAATCCGACTGGCGATCTCCGGGTCTCGCTGCTCGGACAGACGGTTGCCGTTGACCTGCCGCAAAACGTCGAGGCCCTTGCGCTGCAACTGCGGGGGCAGCCCACTGGGATTGGAGAGGTTCAGGACCGGTTCGCCCGATGTGCGAAAACGCACACCCGCGTAGAGACTCGGCAGAAAACCGCTCTGCCACAGTGTGGCGCCGCCACTGGAACCGCGACCACTGGTCAGCACAACGTAACCAGGCAGGTCACGAGTTTCGCTTCCCAGGCCGTAGTTGATCCAGGAACCCATCGTTGGCAGGCCAAACGTGCCGCGGCCGCACTGCATCAACAACTGTCCGGGGTGGTGATTGAACTGGTCGGAGTGAAGAGACCTGACCAGCAGAAGATCGTCGGCACAACCGCCGATGTGCGGCAGGTAATCGGAGAACTCGGTCCCGCATTCGCCGAAGTGGCGGAATTTCCGCTTGGATCCCATCAGGCGGACCGAGTCCTTCTTGATGAAGGCGAAGCGGACATCCTTGAGCTGCTCGTCGGGCATCGGTTGCCCGTGCAACTGGTTGAGCCTGGGCTTGGGATCGAAGAGATCCAGGTGCGACGGGGCCCCAGCCATGAAAATGAAGATGCACGACTTGGCCCGCGGCTCAAAATGAGTTGACCTGGGTGCCAGCGGATTGTCCTCGCCAGCTGCCAGCAGCCCATCATCGGAAAGGAGTGACGCCAGGCCCGCGGCTCCGAGGCCACAGGCTGAACTGGTCAGAAAGTTGCGACGTGTCTGCGACAGCAACGCTTGCATGTCACTCTCTCCTCTCGTGGTTATTCACGAGTGATGAACTCGTCCATGTTCAGCATGATCCGGCAGGTGGCCACCCAGGCGGCCGACTCGTCGGTTGCCGTGCCCTTGGCGTTGTAGTTGCCGACCAGGGACTTGGCGTTGTCGGCGTGTTCGGTGTACCACTTGCGAGAGGCTTCCAGCAGGCCGGCGAATCCTTTGAGTTCCTCGGCGTTGGGCGGCCGAGAGACGCACAGGCGGAAGGCGCGGGTCAAACGATGACGATCGTCGACGTGTTTTTCGCCCAGCACACGTCGCGCCATTGCCTGTGAGGCTTCCACGAAGACCTCGTTGTTGAGGGTCGTCAAGGCCTGCAGCGGCGTGTTGGACGCCCGTCGTTCAACACATGTCGTGTTCGAATCGGGGCAGTCAAAGGTCGTCAGGTTCGGGTGCGGGGCGGTCCGCTTGAAAAACGTGTACATGCCGCGGCGGAACCGGTCGGCACCCTTGCTGGCGTTCCACTTGAAATTGTTGGCGTAACTCAGTGCCGCCACATCTGCCGGCATCGGAGGAAACACGCTCGGACCTCCGATCTTGCGCGAGATCAAACCGGCGGCGGTCAGGCTGTTGTCTCGAATGATTTCGGCCTGCAACCGGACGCGGTTCTGGCGGCCCAGCAAAGTGTTCTGAGGATCGGCACCGGCCAACGCCTCCGATGTGGCCGATGTCTGGCGATAGGTGGCCGAAAGCACGATGGTTCGAATCAGCGCCTTGCGGCTCCATTTCAGCCGCCGGTACTCGGTGGCGAGCCAATCGAGCAGTGCGGGGTGAGTGGGCTTGTCGCCACGGACACCAAAATCGTTGATTGTCCGGACCAATCCCTTGCCGAACAGATGGCTCCATGTGTGATTGACGGCGACGCGAGGTGTCAGGGGGTTGTCGTCGGAAATCAGCCAGCGAGCGAGGTCGAGTCGATCGGCGAGCCTTTTGGCGTCCTTGTGACGCGGGCGAACCGGCGGCAGCACACCGAGTCCGGCCGGGATGGCTGGACTCGTTTTCTGGGGTCGGAGAAAATCACCGCGTTGAAACAGAAATGTGGTCCTGGGGCTCTTGGTTCGTTGCCGGATCACCCGGACACTCATCTGGGGACGCTTGGGGGCCTTTTTCCTGGTCTCGGCCACCCGTTTGATCAAGGGGCCGGTCGTCTTGTCCACCGTGGCGAAGTGTTCCTGCAGGGTCGCAGTGGCTTTCTTGTCATCGGCGTTCTTTTTGAGGGCTTTGAGAGCAGCCAGTACCGGCTGAGGCAATCCCAGGCCTTTCTGACGACCCGTGAGGGGGACAAGTCGGAATCGTCCCAGCGTGTGGGTTCCCCCGTAGGATTGTGTGATCGTCACCCGAAGATGTTGTGGGCCTTTCAACACAATGGGCTTGGCCGGAAAAAATGTGGCATTGTGGGGTTTGCCCATCTGGGGAGAGATCGCCCAACCAGTTTTGGGTTTGCCGTCTATGGCGTTCGTGGCCGGAAACTTGTCCTGGGCGAAGGAGGAGTGAGCCTCGACCAACTTGACCTCGGTGGCCTTGTCAAACGAGTCGTCGTCGGAGAGTTCCATCTTCAGGCCGGTGACCACGAAGTTCCCGTTGGAGGCACGTCCCGGGCCATTCTTGGGCAACGACTTGTCGGGTTGGACTTCCAGTCGAAGGCCGGAGAGAGACGAGGCTTTCACGCGTCCGACCAGAGTGTAAACGGCCGTTTCGGGGTTGGGCCCCGAGACGAGCACCGCGTTGTCCTTTTCAACAGCCAGCTTGATTTTTCCGGAACCGGTGGCGGCGAGGCCGGTCAGCGACAGGTCTCTTATCGGATCCTTGTCGACGGTTTCCAGTGCGTGCTGTTGCTTGGCAAGCCAAGCCGTGAATGCCGGTTGCAACTTGGTGCGTGCGGTGGCCAACTGGGTCTCGAGCTTGGCCAGTTGTTTTCGGTGTGCAACTGTGTCCTGTGTGAATTTCTTCAGGGCGTCCTCGGACGTCACGACATCCGAATTGACCTCGTCGCCGTTGTTGAAGAACGCGAAAAACTGGTAGTACTCGCGCTGTGAGATCTGGTCGTACTTGTGGGAATGACACCGTGCACAACCCACGGTCAGCCCCAGCCAGACGGCCCCGGTGGTTTCGACACGGTCGAAAACCGCCTCGACACGCCACTGTTCCTTGTCGGTACCGCCCTCGGTGTTGGTCAAAGTCTGGCGATGGAAGGCGGTGGCCAGCACCTGGTTTTCGTCGGCGCCGGGCAACAGGTCTCCGGCAATCTGTTCGACGGTGAACTGGTCAAAAGGCATGTCGCGATTGACGGCATCAATAACCCAGTCCCGCCAACGCCAGGCGTTGGGCCTCGGTCGGTCCTTTTCGTATCCGTCACTGTCGGCATACCTCGCCTTGTCCAGCCAGTGGCGGCCCCAGCGTTCACCGAAATGCCGAGATTTCAGCAACCGGTCGACCAGCCGCTGGTAGGCATCGGGTGTCTTGTCAGCAACGAATCGGTCGACCTCTTCGGGACTCGGTGGCAGGCCGAGCAGGTCAAGGCTCAAGCGTCGGACCAGGGTATGCCGATCGGCCTCCGCCGATGGGGCCAGCCCATTTGCGGCAAGCCGGGCCAAGACGAAGGCGTCGATGGGATTGTGGAGTTTTGCGGCCAGGGCGGGGGGAAGCTTGGGAGGAGTGGGGCGAGCCAGGGGCTTGTACGCCCAGTGGGCCTTGGCGGGGCCGCCGATGCGGATCCCCTTGGGCCACTTGGCTCCCTGGTCAATCCAGGCACGCAGCAATCCCACCTGGGCTCTGGGCAGCAGGTCGCCCTCGGGCGGCATGGTGATGTCCGGGTCGAGCCCCCCGACGTAGCGGATCAACAGGCTCTTGGCGCTTTCGCCGATCGAGAACGCCACCCCGCGATCACCTCCGGCGAGGGTGTGGTCACGCGTGTCGAGCCGAAGACCGGACTCCTGTTTCTTGGCACCGTGGCAGCCGACGCAGTGCTTGGCCAACAGCGGTTTGATGTCCTTGTTGAAATCGACGGTCTTCTTGGCTGGCGGCGGAAGTTGGTCCTCAGCGGCGGATGTGAGGGCCGTGCCAAACAGGACAAGCAGCGAGAGAGCCGAGAGGCTGGCGCGACGCATCACTGGGGCTCCACGATGGACAAACTTGCCGGCCGGGTGGGGTCCGAGGTTCTCGGATGTTGCCGGTTTGCGAGGTCGCTGGATAGTCAATCACGTCGTCGAAGACGTGTCAAGAATGGCGTGTTCGGCTCGATTCACAGGACGCAAATGACAGGAACCCGCCCCCTTCTTGGGGACGGGTTCCGGATAGCTACGAGTGTCTTGGCCGAGACCTCAACGAGAGGTTGACGTTGTCCGGAAGTTCCGGATGCCCTTGGCGGGCCGTGTCGGCTCACCCTGTGGCACAGCCTCGGCGTTGCCCTTGGACTCGTTTCGTTTCCGCTCGGCTCCCCTGGCCTTGGCGTAGGCCACCACCTGGCGGGCACGGATCAGGTGCTGCAGGTGGAAGTAAGGAGGATGGAACCCACCACCCAGACGCGAGCGTCGTTTGGCAGCCAGCGTCTGCCACGGCATCTTGCTGTTGAGATTCCAGGCCGCTGCCTGGGCGACCGGAGTGGGAATCCTGCGCTGAGCGACCAACGTCAGCAATTCGTTGAGGCCGGGATCCTTGGAATACTCTTCAACGGGAACCAGCTTGTACCGCATCCGCGAACTGGGCTCGCGTTTGCCGTGTTCGAGGCAAACGCCGTGGTAAGGCAGGCGAACGACCTTCTGCGGCGGGATGGAGAACATTCCCATGCCACCGCCGCCTCCGCCCATGCCGCCGCCCATTCCTCCGCCCATGCCACCGCCCATGCCGCCGCCGGAGGACTGGCCGCCGCCACCTCCACCACCGGATTGGCCGCCTCCTCCGCCACCCATCATGCCACCGCCACCGCCGCCCATCATGCCGCCTTGCTTGAGCACCTGGACGCCAACAACGGCGTTGGGCAATTTGACGGTCAGAGGTTGGTCCGTCTTGTTCTTGATCAGCACATTGCCCTGTCGCGAGTTCTTCAGGATCAGCTGGGCTGTGATCACCCCATCCTTGATGCCCTTGAACAACTCGACCTTCTTGGCGGTCGGATCGAACTTCGGCTTGGTGATTGCCGGAACCCGCTTGGAGCGAGTCGCTGCCGAGAGGGCCTGGGAGACCAGGACCGAGGCCACGAGGGCCGGGAGGACAACTTTGAGGATTCGCGTGACAGTGAGACGAGACACCATGGGTGAACTCCTGGTGGGACAAGGCCCGTAGGTTTTTTCAATCGTATCCCATGTTTTCACGACGCGCCAACAAAAAATGGCATGCGACGAGGATTCGCTGCAGGGAGATGACGGAGACCGGGCCCGGTTGTACAGATTGCAGCGGATGGATCAGATGGTCCGACCCACCGCTTCGGCTACTGACCGGCACCGGGTCATCGTGTCGTTGAACTGTTCAGGAGTCAGTGACTGGGCACCGTCGCTGAGTGCTTCGGCGGGATCGGGGTGGACTTCAATGATCAAACCGTCGCAATCGGCCGCGACCGCCGCCGCTGCCATGGTGGGGACCAGCGAAGCGATCCCAGTGCCGTGGCTGGGGTCAATGACGATCGGCAGGTGGGTCCGTTCGCGGAGGTACGGCACCGTGGCCAGGGGCAGTGTGAAGCGGGTGTGAGTTTCGAACGAGCGGATTCCCCGTTCGCAGAGCACGACATGAGGGTTGCCCTGGTCGAGAATGTATTCGGCTGCCAGCAGAAACTCGTCGATTGACGCCGATGGGCCACGTTTCAACAGCACCGGCTTGTCGGTTTCCCCGACAGCTTGCAGCAGGTGGTAGTTCTGCATGTTCCGTGCTCCGATCTGAAGCACATCAGCGTAGGCACCGACCAACGCCACGTGTTCGGGAGTCATCACCTCGGTAACGACTGCCAGGCCGGTCTCCTCGCGGGCCGCTGCGAGCAGTTTCAGGCCCTCCTCCTTGAGTCCCTGGAACGAATAGGGGCTGGTGCGGGGCTTGAAGGCTCCGCCACGAAGTCCGGTGGCTCCGGCTGCCTGGACGGCACGAGCCGACTCAAGAATCTGTTGCTCGCTCTCGACCGAACAGGGGCCCGCGATCACTCCGATGTGACCGCCGCCGAGGACGAGGTCCAAAGCCCGCACGGTGGTCGGCTCGTCCTTGGTCTCGCGACTGGCCACCTTGTACGGGGCCAGGATCGGCACGACCTTGTCCACCTCGTCCAGGCCCGACAGCGTCTCCTGTTCGCCGTTACGTTTTTCGCCGATGGCCGCGATCACGGTCCGCTCAGTGCCGACGATCACGTGGGCCTTCAGACCCATCGATTCGATCCGCGAAGCAACCAACTGGACCATCTCGTCGGTGGCCCGCTGTTTCATGACAACAATCATCTTTGTCCTCGATGGCTCGCCGGGAGCCAGGGCAACTGGGAATTTTCAACAGAAAACGCCCCGGAATCCCACAAGGATTCCGGGGCGTGAGGTCTTGCGTGTTCTTTTGTTCCTGTCTACTCGGAACAACCGCTGGACCGCCCCGGGAATCCCGGGCTGGTAAACAAGAACCGATACCACCACCAGCGATTGCTGAGGTTGCTGCGACGATTTTGTGGCCGGCGCGGCATCTGGGTTTGTCCCGGGTTGTTCAAAAGGGCAGAGACAGGACGCTCTCAGGCCGTCCCGTCCGTCTCTGGAGCAATACTAGGTGTCCACCACGATCAAGGTCAACCGGCACGGCCTGCAGACTCATTTGGAGTTGGCCTTCTTTTTCGGGGCTTTCTCCTTGTCGGTGAGGGTTCGAATTCTGAGATTGCGGACCGCTCCGGTGGTTTGCCAGGTCGAGAGTCCGAAGGGTTGTGAGAGGTCGACCTCGCCACGGATGCCGATCTTGCGTCCCTTGAGTGGCTGGTCGAGGATCTCTTTGCCGTCGATCCATCCGGTAATCCGCTGCCGGGTCACTCGCAGTCGCACCCGATACCAGCGGCCGTTCTGGAATTCGTGATAGCCGGTCGTGTCGTTTTCGCTGGCATCGAATCCGTCGATGCTCGAGAGTCCGCAGACGCCGCCACCCCAGCCGCCGAGGATCAGGCTGCAGGGAGCCTTGCCGACCCGGAACGTGAGACCACAGAAAAAGTCGTGCCCTTCGACGCGCATCGCGTCCAGTACCACCTCGTAGTCCCAGTCCGGAGGTGGCTTGTCGCGGTTCCAGGTCACGCCGGTCATGTCGGCCCCTGTCTGGAGAATCATCTGTCCGTTTCGGACGATCACTTCCGCCTCGCCACCGAACTTGGTTTTCTTCCAACCGGCCAGGCTCTTGCCGTCGAAGAGCAGTTGTCCGGGGAGTTTGAAGGAACGGGCGACCTGGGACCGGTTGTCGGCCGTCAGTGCGGTGACGGTCTTGACGATGGTGTTCTCCAGCCCGGCGCGCCACTTGGACGGTTTCTGGTAATAAATCATCGACGTCTCGCCCTCGTAGCCGCCCTCCTTGAGGACCCGTTCGGAAGCGATGTAGGCCATGACGTCGTTGGCGTACCCGGTGACCCAGACCGAACGACCTCCCTGGCCGTGTCCCAGTTCCCTCTTCAGCCTCACGGCGTAGTCGACCACGACCTCTCCCCCCAGAGCGACCCAGGTTAGCCCGGTGCCGATCTGCCACGACTGGATGGGGTACGGGTAGGTGGGCAGCAGACGACCGTAGAGGTCGTATTGTTTGAGCAGGTTGCCGGCCCAGGCTTTCCGGTAGCGGTTGCCGGTCTTTTGGATCTCCAGCAGCTCCTTTTTCTTGGGGAGGTTGTCGAAGTACAGTTGGATGTTCTCGAAGCGAGTGGCGATGCGACCCGAGATCGGCGTGGTGGGGCCATCGAGAACGTGGTCAACGGCGACACCGAGCATGCGGCCGTACTTTCGGGCCAGTTCTTCTTTGCGCCGCGGCAGGGGATTCTGGTCAGCTCCGCAGCCGGCAAAGAACAGCGCCGTGGTGCCGGGATGACGGCCCTCGAGGTAGAGCTGTGCGAACCCGGCGTAGTCACCGCTCCACTTGTAGTAGCTCATGACAGTATTGTGGCAGGCGTACCCGAAGATGACGGCTCGAAGAGTGCGGCCGTCGGGAGACGCGATCCGCAACACGGGGACATCGTGATCGTAGGGGCCGATCCCCCTGGGCGCTCGGCGGTTGGCGGCGAACTGGCAGTGGCCATTGCCGAAGGAGACGGCGGCGGGCTTGAGGTCCTTGATGGCGGCACCAATGAGGGTGACCAGCTTCGCGTTGAGCGTTTGCTGGTAACCACGGACCTGTTTCCAGTCGTCGTACTTCATGTCGAGCATGTAGCTGAGCATCCCGTCGAGTGCCGGGCCACAGTGTGTGTGTGAGCAGGTGAACATCACTTCCGAACGTCCCAGCCCGTGCTGACGGGTGATTTCGGTCATCACCGCCTCGACCATCTTGATGGGCACCGTGATCAGGTCGGTGGAGACGAACACGGCGGTCTTGCCGGTGGGATCCTTTATCGCCACGGCCTTGGCCCAGAGGTCGTGAACTTTGCCATCGGCGGGTTTGGAGCGTCCGCCGTAGCCGGACATCCACATGTATTTCTCGGGCGTGATCACGACCCGGGCCACCCCGGCTTGCCAGCCGGCGGCTGAGGGTTTCGTCTTTGTGGGTGCAGCGGCCTCGAGGCCCGTGGAGAGCGAGAGCAAGACCGCCAGGGCGGCGGCGATGGTGAGGTGTCGGGTCATCGGTAGGTGTCCTCTCCTCCACGTGCTGTCAGCGTTCCGTTCCGGATCCCGGTGTGACCGGCGCGATCATTGTAACCGTCCCGCCGAAGGATGTCGCAGGCGTGTTCGGTGGGACAAGGGGTTGTCGGCTGAAGAGGCCGGGGCCGAGAATGGCAGGATGGACGGTGAGCAGCCCAGTGCCAGCCTGAAGGTCGATGAACCTCCGGTGCCGGAGACGGTCCGCGCGGTGGTGGTGATGCCGGCCTACAACGCCGCCACCACACTCGAGCGGACCGTTTCCGACCTTCCGGCTGACGGGATTTCCGAGGTGATCCTGGTCGACGACCACAGCAGCGATGACACCGTCGCCATCGCCAATCAGCTGGGGCTGACGGTGATCACCCACGAGTCCAACCGCGGCTACGGTGCCAATCAGAAGACCTGTTATCGGAGGGCTCTGGAAACCGAAGCCGAGGTGGTCGTGATGATCCATCCCGACTACCAGTACGATGCACGGTTGCTGGGGGTCGCCACCGAGATTTTGCGGCTGGGAATCTGCGATTGCGTTTTGGGATCGCGGATCCGTACCCGCCGTGAAGCGTTGGCCGGGGGCATGCCCCGTTGGAAGTACCTGGCCAACCGCATGCTGACGACCGTCGAAAACGTGGCACTGGGCCAGAACCTCGGCGACTTCCACAGCGGATTCCGTGCCTACCGCCGCGAGGTCCTGGAGACGATTCCCTACGAGTCCAACTCGGACGACTTCGTCTTTGACAGCCAGTTCCTGGCCCAGGCGGTGCACTTTGGATTCAAGCTGGGAGACATTCCGGTTCCGGTGAGATACTTTGACGAGGCCTCGAGCATCAATCTCTGGAGGAGTATCCGTTACGGGCTTGGCACGCTGGGCGTGCTGACCAGGTTCTGGTTGCACCGCGTGGGCCTGAGGTCGAGACTGTTCACCCCCCCTGGACAGGGTGCCAACTAGCCGCGATCGAGTCCCGGAAGAGCCGTTTCATCGATCTCGACTCCGAGCCCGGGGCGATCTCCGAGCGTGACCATGCCGTTGACGATCGGCGGTTGACCTCCGACCCAGGTCATCCAGGGACGTCCGGATTCGGGCAGGGGGTCGGGGTCGAGGCCGGCCAGGGCGTGCAGCGACCAGATCTCCGAACCACGGTGTGGGCACACACGGATACCGGTGCCACGGGCCATCCGGTAGATCTTGACCAACTCGGTCAGGCCGCCACACCAGCAGACGTCCGGCTGCAACACCTGGTGCAGGCGTTCGTCGATGAGATGCTGGAAGGCGCGGGCGGTGTATTCGTGTTCTCCTCCGGCGATCGGGATCGCGGATTCCCTGGACAGGGTGCGGTAGCCGTCGATGTCGTGGACCGGTAGCGGTTCCTCGATCCATTCGACTCCCAGTCCCTCCACCCCTTCGGCGACAGCCAAAGTGGTCTCCAGGTCCCACTTCATCCACGCGTCAACCATCAGCGGAACACCTGGTCCGACGATCTCGCGAGATTCTCGGACAGTGTCGATCACGCGTTGCACGCGATCGGGACCCGCGTTGCGTTCGACATGCAGTTTGAACGCTCGGTGTCCGGCGGCCTGGGCCTCGGCCAGGCCGTCCCAGACGGTAATGTAGGTTGGCAGCGGCTCGCCGATCCGTGCCATGCCGTCTTCGGCGAGCAGTTGGGCAACAGGGCGGCCAGCGTCCTTCCCTCTCAGGTCCCAGAGCGCCAGATCGACGCCGCTTTGGGCCATGATGGCAATCCCAGCCTGTCCGTAGGGAAGCATCAAGTCGTAAAGATCGTCCCAGATCTCCTCGACCGGACTCGGGTCGCGTCCCAGCAGCGCCGATCGCAATTCGGCCTCGATCACGTGGATTCCGGCCGCCCCACCCCCACCGACTCCGTACCCGGTCAGGCCGGCGTCGGTGTCGATGGCGACAAGGATCTGGCCGATCGTTGTCCGCCAGTCGTCGGGAGAGTCCGCGGCGATCGGCTGGCAGGCCCGGACATCGGTGATTTTCATTGATGGATCCGCTCTAGTCCTTGGCTCTGACCGGTCTCGGTTTTGCCAGGATCGATTCGGCGTACGCCAGGTGCCCGGTCTTTCCGTTGTAGTACTGGAAGATGACCTGGGGCCGCGGAAAGGCGATCCACCGCGTGTCGTCGGGTTCGATTGGGTTGTTGAAGACGTTGTTGACCTGCACGACACAGTAGTGCGGGTGCCTCAGGTTGAAGCGGGGGATGTCCGGACGGAAATAGGTGCTCCAGCGGATGTCCACGGGGCGAGGGCCATACTGGAACCGACCGTTGGCCGGCCGGTCGCCTTCGTCGGTGGACCAGTGGTTGTTCGAGTTGTGGGGGCCGGAGGCGAATTCCCAGACGTTGTCGGTGATCTTGCAGACAAAGCTGTTGTGGAGATCACCGGTGAGGACGAAGACCGGTTTGTCGATCTTGTCCCAGGCATTGATCAGCTTTTCGCGTTCGTCGTAGAAGACCGTCCACGCATCGTCCTTGTTGTTGGCCCGCACCTTGCCGCCTCCGACATGGGGGACCATGAAGTTGACACTGGAGATGACGAAGATGAAGTCGGCGTCACTGGAACGGACCCCCTCGAGCAGCCAGTCACGCTGTATCGGACCCAACATCGAAATGCCCTTCTTGGCAGGGTTCCGGGTGTCGTGCATCTGTCGTTGGCCGCGGGTGTCGGTGAAGAACAGATCGCAGTTGGCGATGCGGATGCGGTAGTAAGACCGTCGGCCGATCGAGTACGAGACGGTCTCGTCGAGTTCGGTTTCCGGTTCGACTTTGATCCGGTGCTTGCCGAGGACCCGGACGATGCGATAGACCCCGGCGTTGGGAGTGCCGCCAACACCGTCCAGGGCATTGTCGTTGATGCCGGCTGTCGGGGTGCCCCAGTGAATGTGCAGGTTGTTGGCTTGCTGGAGGTCGAGCTTCGTGAAATCGGCGGCAGGGTCCTCGATCACGCTTTTGCCCTTGCGGACCTTGCCGCGGCCGAAATGGACCGGCTGCGGAAACTCAGTGGGATTGCTCCAGCCGAGATAGTCGTACCAGGCTCGCACGCCGACATCTCGGAACACGGCTCGTCGGTCCCGCAGCCCCGGAGTGCCGGCACCCCAGACATCGTTGAGGATCTCGTGGTCGTCGTAGGTGAAGAAACTGGGGACGTGACGGTGCCAGGTGGCCATGTTCTGGCCCTGTTCCAGAAACTGCTTGTAGTTCTGCCAGACGCCGACGATCGACGGGGCCACGCGGACAACCGCAGGGGTGTCCCCGTCGTTGATGTCGACCTGTTTCAACCACTGTTGTGGCTGGTACTCGCGACGCGATTCGTAAAGCCAGTCGCCGTTGAGGATCGCGAAGTTGACCCGGTCCCGGACCTGCCTGAGCATCGTGGCGAAGGTGGGCAGCCCCGGGCCGTTGCTGTGGCCGGGATTCTGATTGTTGCCGCAGGCGAACTCGAAGCTGAAATTGAACAGTCCTCGCGGGTTGAGCTTTGCGTCGATCATCTGCTTCGAGTCGGGCATCGTGCGAAAAGACCCGGTCTTGCCGGTCAGCCCCGTCTGGCCGGGGATGAACAACTCGTAGTAGTACTTCGTGTTGGCCTTGAGGCCGCGGATGTGGACCCAGCCGGTGTTGTCTCGTTCCAGGTGAGTGGGCACGGGTTTGGTCTGTTGGTCGAGCCGACCGGGTGTCGTGCCGTATCGCACGGCGAAATGGCCGGTTCGCATGGTCCTCGCCCACACGCCAACGCCATCGGCACTCAGCCGTCCGAGGATCGGGCCGTGGCTGACGTGGTTGTACCGGTTGCCGGCTGCGTCGACCGGACCGGCCAACAGGATCACCAGGCTGATGGGCGCAAGTCTTTTGATGAGCATCATGAGGGAACCCTCTGGTGGTGATTGTCTTGGCTGATCAATCAAAGTAGCCGCACGTCTTCAGGTGATCGACACTGTCGACGATCCTCTGGTGGTACTCGTCCAGTGACAATTCACCTTCTCCCTCGATCCCTTCGATCTCGAGACTGTAGGGGCCGGCGAACCCGCACACGTTCATCAGTTCGAGCACCCGGACGAAATCGACCGCCCCGCCGTAGCCCAGGGCGGGAAAGTACCAGTCGTGGAATTCGCCGTGCGAGTCCTTCAGGTGCATGTGGGAGACGAAGTGGCAGATCTTGGCCAGGGCGATTTCGCCGTTGATCGTCTCGTTGTAGTAGAGGATGTTGGCGGTATCGAAGTTGATCCTGAGGTGCGGGTGCTCGAGTTCGTGCATGGCATCGATCATCCCTCCGTGGTCCTGGCAGATCCCGGGATGAGTCTCAAAGCAGTAAGTCAGGCCCAACCCGGCAGCGTGGTCGCCGATTCGTCGCAAGTTGGCGTAGAGCGAGGCCAGGTCCTCCTGTTCGTTGGCTTCACCGGCGCCGCCCACCACCAGGTCCACGCCGAGGTCGGCGGCGACATCCAGCTTGCGGAGGGTGACGGCGAGCACTTCGGGGTCGAGCGGGTTGCCGCTGGTGACGTTGCAACTGGACAGGCGGACGTCGTGGTCGGCCAATCGCCTGGCGACACCAGACAGGTCGTCCGGGGTGGCCTGGTCGGTGAGCAGCGGGTCATCCCCGAAGATCGATTCGGCTCCTTCAGTCCGAATCGGCAACTCGATCCACTCGATCCCCGCCTGGCGAACCATTTCGATGGCTGCCTGGGCGCCGAATCGCCCGTAGCTGTTGGTAAGACAGGAGATGATCGCGGTCACTTGGCAGCCCGGCCGACTTCGAGGCACTTGAGCGTGCGACTGTTGTGGACGTAGAGTCGTCCGCCGGCCAACGCGGGCAGGGCTCGTGCGGTGCCGGTCAGGACCTTGGCGGTGGCCATGGCCTGGTAGCGGGTCGGCGAGATCCCGGCCAGCACCAGGCTGCCACTGGTCTTGAGGATCAGCAGCTTCTTGTCGGCGGCGATCAACGTCGCGTAACCGAAGCCCGGTTCTTCCCAGGCGACCTTGCCGGTCGACGCGTCGACACAACGCAGGGCTGCTCCGCCGACGTCCTGGCGTCCGTGAATGCCATAGAGTTTTCCTCCGTCGGCGATCGCGGTGGTGTACTGGCTCGAGAGAATGTCGTCGCTCCGCCAG
>MDTE01036291.1_pt1 | contig 20628 bp, 19 predicted proteins | sample 811231 | NCBI WGS metagenome assembly MDTE01 (sample SAMN05326651, study PRJNA326480) | marine metagenome | isolation source: seawater | place: Indian Ocean: Red Sea | collected 2010
ATAACAGCAAAATGGGTTGGTTTGTTATCCGAGTCATCATTTCTAGATTCTTCTAATAATTTAAACAACATAGAACAAAATCCACTAACTGCTCCTGTTGGTAACCCATCTCTTTTTCTAGAAAGAGGAGGAAGGGCATAATAAGCTCTAAAAATATACCCAGAACCATCAATAAGATAAAAATGATCAGTTTTTTTTATGGAATTCATAGATTAATATTAGTCTATTTTAATTATTGTTATAGATATATAAAAGCTAAATCATCATGAATAAAAAAAACGCATTAAAGGTTGAAAAATTAACTAAAATTTATTCTAAAGAAACAAAAAATGAGATTAAAGCACTAAACAATTTAAACTTAGAGGTGAAAGAAGGAGAAATTTTTGGCCTACTTGGACCTAATGGTGCTGGAAAAACTACCTTTTTAAATATACTTGCAGGTACAGTTATTAAAAATTCTGGAAGTGTTAACGTGTGGGGTTATGATTTGGACAAAAATCCTAGACATGTTAGATCTTCTATTGGAATTGTTCCTCAAGAAGTGAATCTCGATGCATTTTTTAGTCCTAGAAAATTATTAGAATTGCAAGCTGGATTATATGGAATACCAAAAAAAGATAGGATCACAAATACAATACTAAAATTAGTATCTCTAGAGAAACAAGCTAACTCTTATGCAAGAAGTCTATCAGGTGGTATGAAAAGAAGATTATTAATTGCTAAAGCAATGGTGCACAGACCTCCAATTTTAGTTTTGGATGAGCCAACGGCAGGAGTAGATGTCGAATTACGTCAAAATTTATGGAACAATGTGAAAGTACTTAACAAACAAGGAGTAACAATAATTTTAACGACACATTTAATGTATGAAGCTCAAGAAATGTGTAACAGGATTGCAATTTTAAATAAAGGAAATTTAGTTAAACTCGATACGACAAATAATTTATTAGATAGTATAAAATACAAAAAAATCATTTTTAAAGTAAAAAAAATAATAAAAATAAAACCCGATAATTTAAACGGTATAAATTTTTCTTATAAATCTGAAAATGAAATAATAGCTTCGTATGAGAGAAAAAAACACAAAATAGACGAAATAATAAATAAGGTTAAAGCTGAAGGTATGGAAATTTATGATATTTCAACTGACGAAGGTAATTTGGAAGATGTTTTTATAAATGTTACAAAAAGCTAGATTTCATTAAAAAAAGTAGTATTGTATTAATATGGAAGCAGTAAAAAAAATTGAATTAAATAAAATTGCTAAAATTATTCTAATATCATTATTAGGAACTTTGCTTTTAACAATCTCTGCTAAAATAAAAATTCCTTTTTATCCAGTTCCAATGACAATGCAAACTTTTGTTGTTTTGTTTTTAGGAATTGTTCTGGGACCTAAAATTGGTTTGCTTACTGTAAGTTTATATTTATTCGAAGGAATTTTTGGTTTACCAGTATTCGCTGGTACGCCAGAAAAAGGAATTGGAATTATATATTTTACTGGTCCAACTATGGGTTATCTAATCGGTTTTTTAGTAGCTACCTATATTGCAGGTATGTTTAAATATAGCAAAGGAATGATGGACACTTTCTTAAAATTAATATTTTCTGTAAGCTTTATTTACATGCTTGGATTAATTTGGCTGGGTGCACTAATTGGATGGGAAAAACCCGTATTTAAATTGGGCGCAGAGCCATTTTTGTTAGCAGAATTATTTAAAGTCTTATTACTAGTCTTTTTAATGCCAGCTATACTGAAAGCAAAAAAATTAATAAAAATTACTTAGGAGATCTTTTAGAAAGAATCCTTTGCAAAGTTCTTCGATGCATTTTTAATCTTCTAGCGGTTTCTGAAACATTCCTATTACATAATTCAAAAATTCTATGAATATGTTCCCACTTAACTCTGTCTGCAGACATGGGATTTTCTGGTGGAGATGCTTTTGATTCGGGTAATGCCAAAAGGGCATTTTCTACATCATCAGCATCAGCTGGTTTAGGTAGGTAATCAATAGCTCCAGCTTTAACTGCCGCAACTGCAGTCGGTATATTTCCATATCCCGTGAGCATAATTACTCGACTATCACCTTTTGATTTTCGTATTTCTTTAACTACCTCGAGACCATTTCCATCTCCGAGTCGGAGATCTACCACAGCAAACGCAGGAGGTGCATTTTTAGCCTGGTTTACCCCCTGCTTCACACTTTCAGCTTGAGTCACCTTAAAACCTTTTTTTTCCATCGCCCTTGCTAATCTATCTCGTAGAGGGCTATCATCATCAACTATGAGTAGCGATTTATCAGCAAAATCAGCTATTTTTTGAATGTTTGTTTTGTTTTGTTCTGTTTTCATTTTTCCTTTCAGGATTCAATTTAACTTAGATGTAAGATCAAAAAATAAAATTTCAAGAAAAAAATCTAAGGTCTATTTGCTTGAGATTACTTGTTGACATAACCTCTCATTTATATAAAAACGAATTTAAGAGGTTTTTTTTAAATTTTTTTATTAATAAAAAGGGGATAAATGAGATGCAAAAATTTAACTCGGTTGATGAGCTCGTCAATGCTATTAAACCGATAGATCCGATTTATTGCATAAGGCCTAACTCAATTAAATTAGCGTGTAGTTGGTTTAAAAATAATTTCCCAGGTAAAATACTTTACGCTGTAAAAACAAATCCTAACGAAAAAGTAATTAAATATATTGGTGAAAGTGGAATTAACCATTTTGATGTAGCGTCGATAAATGAAATAAAATTAATAAAAAAAATCTTTCCTGAATCTAAAGCGTACTATATGAACACCATTAAAAGTCGTGAACATATAAAGGAAGCTTATTTTAATTATAATATTAAAGATTTTGCTTTTGATACAAAAGATGAACTTCAAAAAATTATTGAGGCAACTAAAAATGCTAAAGATTTAATCCTTTATGTCAGAGTTTCTATTTCAAATGAACACGCAGAAATTGACTTGTCTCAAAAATTTGGTGCTCTTCCTAATGAAGCTTTAGGTTTGTTAAGACTTGCAAAAGCTCATGCATCAAAAGTTGGATTAAGTTTTCATGTGGGTTCTCAGTGTATGCATCCAATTTCTTATGCAAAAGGAATTAGAGATTTAGGAAGTATAATTAAAAAAACAAAAATAAATCCAGATTTTATAAATGTTGGTGGAGGCTTTCCTTCTGTTTATCCAGATTTAAATCCACAACCACTTACAAACTATATAGAGGAAATTAAAAAAGCTTTTAATAATTTAAAATTAGATAACAAAGTAGAATTGCTTTGTGAGCCTGGAAGAGCAATAGTAGCTGAAAGTGGTTCCTCAGTAGTTAGAGTTGTTCTTAGAAAAAAACAAAAACTTTATATTAACGATGGTACTTATGGTAGCCTATTTGATGCAGGAGTTCCTAATTTTGTACTTCCTACAAGAATGGTACCAAATGGTAGAATGACTTCTAAAAAATTGACAGCATTTAGTTTATATGGGCCTACATGTGACAGTATAGACTTCATGAAAGGTCCTTTTGTTTTACCAAATAATTTAAAAGAGGGAGATTATATAGAGGTGGGACAGTTAGGTGCTTACTCATTAACTTTCAGAACAAAATTTAATGGATTTTATTCTGACCAAATTTTTGAGATAAAAGACAAACCTATAATGTCAATGTACGAACAGGATAGTTCATCTCGTTATCTTGTCGCTTAAATGAATAACCCAAAAAATCCTAGGTTGGGTCACAACAAAAAAACCTTTCTTGAAAAGCCTGTAGAGCACATAGATTTCACTTCTTTTGATTCAAGAAAAATTATTGAATCAATGGATAAGATGTCTTTTACTTCCAGAGATACTGCAAAGGCTTCGAATATTTATAACGAAATGTTAAAAGATAAAAATTGTACAATTTTTTTGACCCTTGCTGGTTCAACTTCTGCTGCGGGATGCATGAAGATATATTCTGATATGATTAAATATAATATGATTGATGTAATTGTAGCTACTGGTGCTTCAATTATTGATATGGATTTTTTTGAAGCTTTAGGATTCAGACATTATCAAGGTTCGCAATTTCAAGACGATAAACAATTAAGAGAAAATTACATAGATCGAATATATGATACTTATATTGATGAAGAAGAACTTCAGGCTTGTGACAAAACTATCTGTAATATTGCTGATAGTTTAGAACCTAAACCATATACATCAAGAGAATTTATAAAAGAAATTGGCAAGTATCTAAAAACCAATTCAAAAAAAAAGAATTCTTTAATAGAAACTGCTTATGATCATAATGTTCCTATATTCTGTCCTGCTTTTACAGATTCTAGTGCTGGATTTGGACTAGTTATGCACCAAGAAAAAAATCCTAAAAAATGTATCACCATAGATTCTATTAGAGAGTTTAGAGAATTAACTGAAATAAAAATAAAATCTAAAACTTCAGGCCTTTTTATGATTGGAGGCGGGGTTCCAAAAAATTTTGTACAAGATACAGTTGTTTGTGCTGAACTTTTGGGTAAAAATGTGGACATGCATAAATATGCAATACAAATTACCGTTGCTGACGCAAGAGATGGGGCTTGTAGTAGTTCTACGCTTAAAGAAGCAAGTTCATGGGGTAAGGTAGATACAACAAAAGAACAGATGGTATTTGCCGAAGCTACTAGTATTCTTCCTCTTATTGCCAGCGATGCTTATCATCGCAATCTTTGGAAAGAAAGAAAACGTAAAAGTTTTTCAAACATTTTTGGTTAAAAATTGAAATATATTTCAAATAAAAAAGGTTTTTTAGGAATAGACAATAAAGTTAATATAAAAGAAAAAGTTGTTGTAGTGCCTTTTGGACTTGAAAAAACCGTGAGTTACGGTGGTGGCACCAAAAAAGGACCGGAAGAAATAATTAAAGCATCTCACCAAGTAGAACTTTTTGATGAAGATTTAAAAAAAGAACCCTATAAAAAAATTGGTATAAAAACCTTAAAAGCTTTTCCTATAAAAAAAAAAATAATAGATGCACTAAAACAAATTGAAAGTGTAAATAGATCTTTATTAAATAAAAAAAAATTTCCTTTAGTTTTAGGGGGGGAACATTCTTTAACTCCTGGAGCAATTCGACCTTTTTTAGAAAAATTTAAAAAAATATGTTTATTACATTTTGATGCACATGCAGATTTAAGAAATAGCTATAATGGTAATAAATTTTCCCACGCATCAGCAATCAGAAGGTGTTTAGATAATTCTAACGTCAGTGTAGTATCTTTTGGTATAAGAAATATTTCTGCAAATGAAATATCTTTTCTTAAAAAAAATAAAAAGAGAATAGAAATTTTTTGGGCAAAAGACAAATCTAAATGGAATTTAAATAAGTTTAAAAAAATTATAAGGAATAAAAAAATTTATATAACATTTGATGTTGATGGTTTAGACTCAAGTTTAATGCCTGCAACTGGAACTCCAGAACCAGGAGGTTTATTTTGGGATGAAACCATAAAAATTATAAAAATTGCTTCACAATGCTCAGATATTGTTGGGGCTGACATAAACGAACTTTCACCTATTAAAGGTTTTGATTCATATAATTTTTTAGCAGCCAAATTAGCATACAAAATAATTTCTTATTCTTTTGAATTTAAAAAAAATTAAATTGATAACAAATCTTTTGTCTGCCATTTAATAACTACCATAGCTCCATTTGTCTTTGAACATTTATCAAATTTTACATTTGCTTTCATTCTCTCTAAAAGAGTTTTTCCAATAAAAGTTCCCAATCCTAATCCAGATTTTGAACTGATTATTTTATTTTTAGAGCGAATATAAGGTTCTCCTAATACATTTAAAATATCCTCAGAAAAACCTGGTCCATCATCACATACTTTTACTTCTGTAATTTTGTTATTACTTTCTAAAATTACATCTACTAATGAATTACTATATTTAACTGCATTACCTATAAAATTTCTTAATCCATATGCTATTTCTAGAGTTCTTTCAATTTTAGGATTAAGTTTATTTTTTTCATCAAATAATTTTAATTTTTTTTCAGATATTTCCGTAAATGATCTTAAAATTTCATTAAGCAATTCACCTATTTTTATGTCAGATAAAAAAGAATCTTCTTTAAACCGATCTTTAGAAAGATTTTTTAAAATATCGGAACATCTTTTTGTTTGTGACAGAAGTAAATCAATATCCTTTGCATATTTTGGGTTCTTTCCAATTTCTTTTTCTAATTCTCTTGCTACAACTGTTATAGTAGAGAGTGGTGTTCCTAACGAATGAGCAGCGGCAGCGGCTTGTAACCCGATGGATTCTAGTTCATGCTCTTTGGCTAAAATCAATTCTAATTTATTTAGAGCTTCTGTTCGTTTCCTAGACTCAATGCCAAATCTAACTCCAAAATAAGTCAAAAAAATTAAAGTTATTATTATTGCCATTGGTAAAGCATATAGATACGTGTCAGGTACGTGAAAATGCAATTCACCGTAATGAGGCAAAGGAAAATTATAAATAGTCAAAACTATTAAAATTACTATCGTGGTTATGGATAAATTTATTGTGCTTTTAAAGTTTAAAAAAGTAGAAGATACAATTGCCGGGACAATTAATAGTATTGCAAAAGGATTTGTTATACCTCCAGTGAAAAATAATAATACAGATAGCTGAACAAGATCATAAAATAAAAAAAACGTTGAAGTAAAATTATTTAATTGATTTTTTTTAAATTTAAATTGTAGATAGAGATTGGTTAAAACACCAATGAAAATTGTTAGAGAACAATAAAGAAAAGGTAGGTCAAATTTAAAAATAAAATAGACAATGCTTATTGTTAAGTACTGACCTGTTATAGCTATCCATCTTAGTATAACTAAAGTTTTTTTATCTAATTGAATATTATCCTTTGAGGTAAAAAATTCAGAAAATTTCATTAAAAAATTATATATCTAAATTTGAAACTTCCAAAGCTCGATTGATTATAAAGTCTTTTCTTGGAGCTACTTCATCTCCCATCAATATTTGGATTAGATCTTGATCTTTTTTTGACTTAGCTTTCGTATTATTTGAATATTTTACTTGTAGTAATGTACGTTTCTCAGGATTTAAAGTTGTCTCCCATAATTCAGCAGGATTCATTTCTCCTAAACCTTTAAATCTTTGAATTTTAATTTTACTTTTTTCCTTTTCAATAATTTTTGCAAATTCTTTACTATTTTTTTTAATTGATTTCTTTGATTTGTCAGAATCTTTAATTAGAAAATTTTCTAAATCATTATCATTTTTTATGTAATAATTCTTTTGACCCTTACTTATTTTATAAAGAGGGGGTTCTGCCAAGTAAATATGATTTTTTTCTATAAGTTCGTTGAATGGAAAATTATTAAATAAAGTTAATAACAAGGTTCTTATATGTGAACCATCTACATCGGCATCTGTCATGATAATAATTTTTTCATATCTCAAATTTTCGATGTTAAAATCTTTAGACCCAGTGCCTAGAGCATTAATTAATGTAACTATCTCATTAGATGACATCATTTTTGAAAAAGCTTTTGTATGTAAATCTTGACCATTTCCATTTTTTGCTTTTGCACCATTAGTATCAATATAAGTATTAAGTATTTTACCCCTTAAAGGAAGAACTGCTTGGAATTCTCTATTCCTTCCTTGTTTTGCAGAACCTCCGGCAGAATCTCCCTCTACTATAAATAATTCAGTTCCTTCTGATTTACCTATTTGACAATCAGCAAGCTTTCCCGGAAGACCTGATAACTCTAAGGATCCTTTTCTTCTTACGCCTTCTCGAGCTTTACGTGCTACATCTCTGGCGATGGCGGCTTGGACTATTTTTAATAGTATTATTTTTTTAATTCCTGGATTTTGATCAAACCAAGTTGATAATTTATCGCTTACAATAGATTCGACTATAAATCTAACTTCAGATGAAACTAATTTATCTTTTGTTTGTGATGAAAATTTAGGATCGGGTATCTTAATAGACAAAACGCCGGTAAGACCTTCTCTTGTATCATCGCCTGTTAAAGTTATTTTATTTTTTTTTAAAAGATTTCCATCAGTTGCGTACTTATTTATTACTCTTGTAAGTGCACTGCGAAAACCTAATAAGTGTGTTCCACCATCTTTTTGATGAATATTATTAGCAAACGGCAGCATGTCTTCGGAATAACCAGCGTTCCACTTTAATGAACACTCTACTTCAATATTATCTTTTAATCCTGAGATATAAATCGGTTTTTTAAATAAACTAAGATCATTTTTATTAACTAGTGCTGGCTTATTTTTATCTAAAAATTCAACAAATTCTTGGATGCCACCATCATATTTATTTTTATATTCTTTTTCTTTTTTTCCAGTTTTGTCTATCAAAACAATTGATAAACCTTTGTTTAGAAAGGCAAGTTCTCTCATTCTCTTTTGCAAAATTGAAGAGCTAAATTTAGTATTAGAAAATACTTCTTTTGAAGGTAAAAAATTTATAAGGGTTCCTGTCTTGTTTGATTTACCTTTAGCCTTTAAAGGTGATAGTGCTTTTCCGTCTTTAAATTCAACAAAATATTCTTTTTTATCTCTAAAGATTTTTAATGTTAATTTTTCTGATAAAGCATTAACTACTGAAACCCCTACACCATGCAATCCTCCAGAAACCTTGTATGAATCGTGATCAAATTTACCTCCCGCATGTAACTGGGTCATTATCACTTCTGCTGCTGATTTTTTTTCACCTTTATGCAAATCAACCGGGATTCCTCTTCCGTCATCCTCAACAGATACTGATTGATCAGGATTAATTATAACTTTTATATTTTTACAATACCCAGCAAGAGCTTCATCGATAGAATTATCAACAACTTCATAAACCATGTGATGTAATCCTGTGCCATCATCCGTGTCTCCAATATACATACCAGGTCTTTTTCTTACTGCTTCAAGACCTTTAAGAACTTTTATCGACTCTGCGCCATATTTTGATTTATTTGTTTGGTCTTTTTTGATCATATTTGTGAAAAAATTTTAGTCATTTTAACATTTTTTTTTAGGTAATTAAATCTGCAGGAAATCCAATGCTTAAATTATCGTTGGTATTAAATGATTACTTAATCAAAAAAATAATATTTATCTAATTTTCTAAGAAAACAAAAATAAATCAAATTTTCATCGGCATAACAACATAAAAACTGTTTTTATCTGAAAAATCTTTAATTAGTACTGGAGAGCTAGCATCTTTAAAATTAATATAAATTGAATCATTTTCAATTTGGTCAGCAATATCTATTAAATATCTACTATTGAAACTTATATCTAGAGGATCGGAATTAAATGTTGCTTTTATATTTTCAGAACCTTCACCGCTGTTAGGATTATTGACAGATAGCTGTAGTGCTTCCTTGGATATAGACATTTTTAAACCCTCGGTACGATCTGAAGATACAGTTGTAACCCTTTCTATAGAGTTTTTAAAATCATCTAAGTTTACTTGTAAAGTTTTAGTGTTATCTTTTGGAATAACCTTATTATAATCAGGGAATTTTCCATCTATAACTTTTGAAATTAACACTCCATTATTCATTTGAAATTTAATTTTTGCTTTATTGATGGATATTCCGACAGTTTTATCATCTTGTTCAAGCAAAGCAACTAATTGAAAAATAGCTTTTTTGGGTAATATTATTGGCTCAATTATTATATTAGAATCAATTTCTAAACTGCTAGAAGAAAGACGATGACTGTCAGTCGCTACTCCACATAAAAAAGATTTATTTTCCAATTTTGTTTTATGTAAATAAATTCCATTTAAATAATGCCTAGTTTCGTCATTAGAAATTGAAATTTTTGATTTATTTAAAAGTCTAAGTAGCTTTTTTGAAGAAACATCAAATTTTTTTTGCTCAATATTTTCATCAGATAATGGAAAATTGTCTGGAGGTAGGCATAATAAATTAAACTTTGAATTTCCTGCAATTAATTTTAGTTTATTTGAACTTTGTAATGAAAGCTCAACTTTTATATTTGACTGTAATTTTCTTAAAATATCATGAAGAGTGCTGGCTGACGTAGTAGTAACACCTTCCTTCTTTAACTCTTGAGGTGCAATTTCTTCAAAATAAACCATATCTAAATCTGTTGCAGTAATCTTTATTTTTGAATTTTTTGCCTCGATTAGTATGTTTGACAAAATTGGTAAAGTTGTTTTTCTCTCGATTATTCCTGTAGCGTGACTTAAGGTCTTAAGAAAAATATCTCTATCTATTGTAAATTCCATTATAAAATTTTAAAGAATTTTTTTTTTAATTTCTAGTACACTTTGTCTTATTTCGTTGTCATTTTTAATTAATTCTTCAATCTTCTTAACAGCGTGAATCACTGTTGTATGATCTCTATTAGAAAATTTTCTACCAATGTCAGGTAAGGAATTTGTTGTGTGCTGTTTAGCTAAATACATAGCAATTTGTCTTGGTCTAGCAAGAGATCTAGATCTTCTTGGTGACAACATTTCTTGAATATTCAAATTAAAATATGCAGCAACTAAATTTTGTATGGTTTCTACATTTATTGACTTATTATTAGAATTTATAAAATCTTTTAAAATTCTCTTGCATTCATAAATATTTGGAGATTTAACATTAATTTTACTAAAAGCTAAAATTCTATTTAAAGCACCTACCATTTCCCTAATACTTGAGGTTATTTCAGTTGCTAAAAATTTAAAAACTTCATCACTTAAATCATAACTTTCCTTAAAATTTGTTTTAATTTCATTAAATTTACTTTTTAAAATTTTAATTCTTAAATTTAAATCAGGAGGCTGAATATCAATTACTAATCCACCTGCTAAGCGAGATTTAATTCTTTCTTGTATTTTATCTAGATCAGAAGGAGGTCTATCCGAAGATATAACTATTTGCGAACCTCTTTCTATCAAAGCGTTAAAAGTATGAAAAAATTCTTCTTGCATACCTTCTTTCCCATTAACAAACTGAATATCATCGATAATAAAAACATTAGATTTTCTAAAAAAATCTTTAAATTTCATCATTTCGTTACTTTTTATAGATTTAATAAAATGATACATGAATCTTTCTGCCGATATAAACATAACCTTTTTTTGATTTCCAATTTCAAGGCCAATAGCATTTAATAAATGAGTTTTACCCATTCCCACAGAGCTATAGATAAATAAAGGGTTATAATGTGCAGATTCAACGCAAATTTTTCTTGCTGCCGTGTAAGCAAGTTCGTTGCTTTCTCCAACAATAAAATTATCAAATCTATTATTTTGGTTAAATCTATTATAATTTAATAAAGAGTTTTCTATTGAAGTTACTTGCTTTCTATTAGAAAAATCAGTTTTAATGTTTTTTTCATCACCTGCCTCAATTAAAAATTCAATTCGTTGAATGCTTTTTTTAAACCCTCTAATTATATCAAGTATTTTATCTGCATATCTTGAAACAATCCAATCTCTAACAAAACGTGTTGGGGCTGATAAAACAACATAATGATTAAATTCCTTCTTTAATTGAATATTTTTTATCCAGCTTTCATAAACATCATTACCAAATGTTTTCTTAAACTTTTCTAAAACTTCATTCCAACTAAGAAAATTCTCTTCTTTTGGAAAAAGATTGTCCTTGCGTTGGTTTGGTAATATTTCTGTCATAAAAAATTTATTTAGAATATAAAGTTCTATTTTTTTTTTTTATGTCTGGCAATATTTGTGGGTTGTATTATTAAAATTTTTTTTTGGTTGTATTAAAAAAAAACTTTTCTTTTTATCTATGGTTGAAAAAATTTTTATTGTGAATGCAACTTCAAATACATTAACTAGATATGGTTTTTTTTTTTGTAAATATATCCTTATATAGATTAACAAAAATTAATTAAAAAAATTAATCAACCTTTGATTGACTATTTATTTTTTTTTGGATTTTTAATTTTCTTTGTAATTCTTGAAATTTTTCTTGACGCAGTTTTTCTGCTAATAACTCCAGTTTTTGCAATTTTCATCAATTGTGAGTGGAATTCTGAAAGAAAATTTTTGGCTTCCTTCATTTTCCCTGAATCAATGTAGGCTTGCATTTTTTTCACCGCAGATTTGTATTTGTTTTTTCTTATTTTGTTAATAGATGTCTGTACCTGGGTTCTTTTCACTCGTCTTATAGCAGAAATTGTGTTTGGCATAATAAAAAGCAGATCTTATATCTTTTTGAACAGTATGGGTCAATATCAATCTAATTTTGACATTTTTCGCAAAAAAAGGATGATCTATTGGATATCATAATTTTTTTTATTTTGCCTTTACACGAGATACGAGAACATTTTTTATTTTTTTTACCATAAACATAAAAAAACTGCTGAAAACTCCCATTTTTGCCATCTGTATTTTTGAAATCTCTAATAGAAGATCCTCCCTTAGAAATTGATAATTTCAAAATTTTTTTAATATTTAAGATTAAATTAGATATTTCATGTTGGTTTACATCGTTACATGACCTTAATGGTTTAATTCTTGACAAAAACAAAGCTTCGTTAACATAAATATTTCCAAGACCACTTATAAAAGTTTGATCCATTAATAAATTTTTAATATTTTTTTTTCTTTTTTGTATGAAATTTTTAAAATAACCAGCATTAAATTTTTTACTAAAGGGTTCAACTCCTAATTTATTTAAGAATGTAATTTTATTTATTTCATTTTTATTATATATTTTAAAAAAGCCAAATCTTCGCACATCATTATAAATAAGTGTATGACCATTATTTAACTTAAAATAGATATGGTTATGTTTTTTAATTATATTTAAATCATAATAAAAACTTGTTTTAAATGTTTTATTATCAATATTTCGTATTAAAAATAACTTTCCACTCATACCAAGATGGGCTAGAAGAATTTTTTTTTTAAAACAAAAAATTAAATATTTAGACCTTCTAGAGATGCTTAATATTTTTTCACCTACTAGCGTATTAAAAAGTTTATGAGAAATCTTGTAACGTAAATTTTTATTGCTAATTATAATATCTACAATTTTTGCTCTATTTATCATTTTAAATAATGATCTTTTGACAATTTCAATTTCTGGAAGTTCAGGCATTAGCAAATTATATATATTGTGAAAAAACTTAACATGTGGTCTATTAATTTAAATGAAAACCTATCATACAAATAGCGAAAGACCTGTAAAAAAAGTTTTTCAGGATGTTTTCGATAAGTACGATTTTATGAATGATTTAATGTCATTAGGTGTTCATAGATTATGGAAAAGAGCTTTTATAGAGTGGCTAAATCCACAAAAAAATACCAAGTTAATTGACGCGGCATCAGGCACAGGTGATATCGTAAAATTATTTTTAAAAAAAACAAACAACGCTGGTTATGCATATTGTGTTGATGAAAATAAAGGAATGCTCGAAATTAGCAAAAAAAAACTAATTGCCAAAACAAATATAAAATGGTTTTGTTCAAATGCTGAAAAACTTCCATTTGAAAATAATTTTTTTGATTATTATACGATTAGTTTTGGTATTAGAAATGTTGAAAATATAGACAGCACTCTTAGTGAAGCTTATCGTGTTTTAAAACCGGGCGGAAGATTTTTGTGTCTTGAATTTTCAAAAATTAAAAATGAAATTTTAAGCAAGTTTTATAAAAAATATTCAAAATCAATTCCTAAAATAGGTAAAATTGTAGTTGGTAAATCTGAGCCATACGAATATTTGGTAGATAGTATTGAAAAATTTTATTCACAAGATGAGCTTTTTGAAAAAATCAAAAAACAAAATTTTCAAAACATATCATACAGAAATTTAAGTGGTGGTATAGTAGCAATTCATTCAGCCTGGAAAGTTTAATAAAATGCTAAAAAAATTAATAATGTTGTTCAAAATTGGTAGAAAATTATCTTCATCAGGAGCGATGTCTTCTATTTATGAAATTTATAATCCTCCAATTGCAGTCAAATTACTTTTTTATATTATTGGATTTAGTTTCGATAAAAAAAAAGAAGACAACAATCTCTCTTCTGGAGCAAAACTGTGCAATGCCCTTCAAAGTATGGGTACTACTTTTATAAAACTAGGCCAATTCCTAGCTACTAGACCAGATATAATTGGTAATGATGTTGCTAAAGAATTAGAAAAACTTCAAGATAAACTTCCACCTTTTGATTTAAACATGTCAAAAAGTATTTTGAGAGAAGAAATTGGAGAAGAAAATTTTAGTAAAATAAAAAACCTTTCAAAACCAATAGCTGCTGCATCAATAGCACAGGTACACTTTGCAAAAATTGAAAAAGATTCTGTCGATAAAGAAATTGCAATAAAAATTTTACGACCAGATATAGAAAAAATGTTTAATGAGGAGTTAAATGCTTTAATGCTACTAGCTTACATAGTTGAAAATCTTGTTAGGAAAACAAAAAGATTGAAATTAATTGAAGTAGTTCAGCTTCTTAGAGAAATAACAAATGTAGAAATGGATTTAAGATTTGAAGCCGCAGCTGCCAGTGAACTCTATGAAAATACAAAAAATGATGTTGGTCTTAAAGTTCCAAAAATTTATTGGGATTACACAACCAAAAAAGTGCTTTGTTTGGACAGAATAGAAGGTACATCGATTAGAGAAATTAATAAATTAAAGTCACAAGGTATTGATTTAAAAAAAATAGCTAAAGATATTATTCAGCATTTTTTAAGACATGCTGTTAGAGATGGTTTTTTTCATGCAGACATGCATCAGGGAAATCTGTTTGTTTCAAAAGATGGAAATATTATACCTGTTGATTTTGGAATAATGGGTAGATTAGATAAAAGTAACAGAAAATATTTAGCTGAAATACTTTATGGATTTATTAAAAGAGATTACAAAAAGGTAGCTGAAGTACATTTTTTAGCTGGATTAGTGCCAAAAGAAATTTCTAAAGATGAATTTGCTCAAGCTTTAAGATCAATAGGTGAGCCAATTTTTGGACAATCTGTTAAAAATATATCAGGTGGCAAATTATTAAGTCAGCTCTTTGAAATTACAGAAAAATTTAACATGCAAACACAAATACAATTACTCCTTTTACAAAAAACTATGGTAGTTGTAGAGGGCGTAGCCAGAAAACTAGATCCAGATACAAACATCTGGAATATTTCACGTCCTATATTAGAAAACTGGTTAAAAGAGCTTAAAGATCCAATTAATAAAGCTGGTGAAGTAATAAATGAAGCCTCAGAGGTTCTTAAGAGATTGCCAGATTTACCAATTATAATGGACAGAGCAAATGATGTTATGACTTTAATTGCAGAAGGTAAATTTAATCCAAATTCATTAGCCTATCATAGTCTCAGAGAAGAGGAATTAAAGTTACAGCTAATGCGCAACAAGATGTTGGGTGGAGTTTTATTGCTTGTAATCTTTGCTTTCATAGTATTTTAATAACAAGTATATGGATAAATCATTTATAAATAAAAAAATTATATTGATTATTGGTGGCGGAATAGCCGCATATAAGTCGCTTGATTTAATTCGCATGCTTAAAAAGAATAAATGCGAAGTTAAGGTTGTATTAACAGACTCGGGAAAAAAATTTGTAACTCCCTTATCGATTTCTTCTTTATCACAAAATAAAGTTTATCATAACATTTTTGATTCTGAAAAAGAGGCTGAAATGGACCACATATCTTTATCAAGATGGTGCGATATTATTCTGTTTGCACCAATCACTGCAAACTCAATAGCTAAACTTGCTTCTGGGCAAGCTAATGATCTTGCCTCCACTCTAATACTAGCTTCAAATAAGCAAGTAATATTAGCACCCGCAATGAATGTAAGAATGTGGATTCACAAATCCAATCAAAACAATTTAAATAAACTTTTAGATTTCGGTTACTTAACAATAGGACCAATATCAGGTGAAATGGCGTGTGGAGAATATGGTGAAGGAAAAATGGCATCACCAGATCAAATATTAAGCTACTTAAAAAAATATTTTGTTGATCGGGATATTGTAAAAAATAGAAACTTAAAAGCTCTTGTAACCGCTGGTCCAACTAGAGAATATATCGATCCCGTAAGATTTATTACCAATAATTCATCAGGTAAACAGGGATTTGAAATTGCTAATTCACTTGCTAAATTTGGGGTTGAAACAACGTTGATATCTGGTCCATCTAAATTACAAAAACCTGAAAAAGTAAAACTAATAAAAGTTGAGACAGCAGATCAAATGTTTAGGGAAACAAAAAAAGTCTTGCCTGTTGATATAGCAGTGTGTGCGGCGGCAGTAACAGACTTTAAACCTGAAAAGTATAGTAAAAACAAAATTAAAGATAATGATTTAAATTTAAATTTAAAAAGAAATATAGATATATTAGAATTTCTAGCGAAAAATAATTCGCAAAGGCCTAAATTGGTTGTGGGTTTTGCTGCAGAAACAAATAATATTTTAAAATTTGCTAAAGAAAAAAAGATTAAAAAGCATTGTGATTGGATTATTGCAAATGATGTTTCAAACTCAGAAATTGGATTTGATTCGGAATATAATGCCGTTTCAATAATTTATGACAACAAAATTGAAAAAGTAGAAAAGAATTTTAAATCCAACATTGCAAACTATGTAGCCAAAAAAATAATTAATAATTTTATCCAATAGTAAATATGGTAAAAATATTAGTTAAAAAATTAAATAAAAATGTAGAATTGCCAGAATATAAAACTTCAGGATCATCTGGTATGGATCTTGCTGCGAATAATAAAAAAAAAATAACTATTTATCCAAATCAAATAGCAGTAATCCCAACAGGTATTGTTGTTGCTATACCAAAAAACTTTGAAATACAAATTAGACCGAGATCAGGTTTAGCAGCAAAAAAAGGTATTTCTGTTTTAAATACTCCCGGAACAATTGATTCTGATTATAGAGGTGAGATAAAAGTTATACTAATAAATTTAAGTAAAAAATCATTTGTAGTAAATTTTGGTGATAGAATAGCGCAAATGATTTTATGTCCAGTAGCAAAGGGTAAATTAAAAATAGTTAAAAAACTTCCAAAATCGATTAGAGGTCGAGGAGGATTTGGATCCACTGGAAAATAAAAAATTAGATGAAATTTACAAAAAATCAAATAGAAAGATATTCAAGACAAATAATCTTAAAAAAAATAGGAGTTGCTGGACAAAAAAAGCTTCTACGATCAAGTGTATTAGTAGTAGGTGCAGGTGGTCTTGGTTCACCTATTTTAATTTATTTAGCTGCTCTTGGAGTAGGAAAAATTGGAATTATAGATAAAGATAAAGTCGAAATTTCTAATATTAGTAGACAAATTATTTTTGATACTAATGATATAAAAAAAAGTAAATCTCTTACTGCTAGCAATAAACTAAAAAAAATAAATCCGGATGTAATAATAAAATCTTATAATAAAAATTTAACAAAAAAAAATATAAATAAAATTGCAAAAAATTTTGATGTTATTGTGGATGGAAGTGATAATTTTCGAACACGTTTTATAATTAATGATTACTGTTTAGAAAATAAAAAAATTCTAATATCTGGAGCAATAAGTAAATTTGATGGTCAAATTTATACTTTTAATTTTACAAAAAAAAATTCACCTTGTCTTAGATGTTTCATACCATCAGTGCCAGATGATCAGGATAGAGATAATTGTGAATTTGAGGGCATCCTAGGAACAATAGGGGGTATAATTGGATCTATCCAAGCTAACGAAGTGATAAAAGAGATTCTAAGCTTAGGCGATTCACTTTGCGGCTATGTTTTAATTATTGATGTTTTAAAACTTTCATTTAGGAAAGTAAAACTAAATAAACGATCAGACTGTTATTGTAATGAAAAAAATTAAAAAAAATTCATTTATATTTTTTTTTCTATTATTAACGTGTCATTCTCTTGCAAATGAAAATCTAATTTTTTTATCACTTAAAAATAATGAAGTGAATGTTAGAGTGGGTCCGTCAAAAGAATATCCGATTAAGTTTACTTATAATAAAAAATACTTTCCTGTTAAAATTTTAGACAAGTCTGGAACTTGGCGAAAAATTATAGATTTTCAAAATAATTCTGGCTGGATACATATTTCACAATTATCTAAAAAAAAATCCGCAATTAATATAAAAAATAATACTATTATCTATAAAAAATCCACCATATTTTCAAAACCAATTGCAAAAGTAGAAAATGGAAAATTATTAATTGTAAAAAAATGTAAAAAAAAATGGTGTAAAATAACTGCTGGAGAATTTGAGGGATGGGTTCCTAGAAACAGCCTATGGGGGAAAATTAAGTAATTTTTTTACTAAAATATTAATTTAAGTCAAATCGATCCAAATTCATTACTTTTGTCCAGGCAGATACAAAGTCAGTAATAAACTTAGGTTTAGAATCTTCGCAAGCATAAACTTCGGCCAATGCTCTTAGTTGAGAATTTGATCCAAATATAAGGTCGAAACGTGTGCCTATCCATTTTACTTTATTTGTTTTACGATCTTTTCCTTCAAATAAATCTTCTTCTTTTGAAATTTCTTTCCATTTTATTCCCATATCTAACAAGTTAACAAAGAAATCATTTGTAAGAGTTTCTGGCTTTTTGGTGAATACTCCATTTTTTGATTTATCAAAATTTGTATTTAATACACGCATACCTCCAACTAAAACTGTCATTTCAGGTGCAGTAAGCTTCATTAGTTGTGCCTTATCAACCAACGTTTCTTCTGCCGAGACAGTAGGTTTTTTTCCTGATCCATTAGAAGATTTTGTAATATAATTTCTAAATCCATCTGCTTTTGGCTCAAGTAAACCAAAAGAGTTTATGTCTGTTTGATCTTGTGATGCATCACCACGTCCTGACGTAAATGGAACTTTTATATTGTGACCGGCTTTCTTTGCTGCATTTTCAATTCCAACACAACCTCCTAGAACAATTAAATCAGCTATCGAAACTATTTTGCTTTTAGTATTAAAACCTTTTTGGATTTTTTCAAAAGTTTTAAGAACTTTAGAAAGTTCAGAAGGATTATTTACTTCCCAATTTTTTTGAGGTTCGAGTCTAATTCTTGCTCCATTAGCTCCTCCTCTTTTATCTGAACCTCGAAATGTAGACGCTGATGCCCAAGCTGCAGAAACTAGCTGAGAGATAGAAAGTTCTGATTTTGATATTTTTGTTTTGAGACTATTTATGTCTTTATTTTTTAATTTATATTTAACTTTTGGAATCGGATCTTGCCAAATTAGTTGTTCTTTTGGAACTTCCGGACCTAAATAACAAGCACGAGGACCCATATCACGGTGCGTAAGCTTAAACCAAGCTCTAGCAAAAGCATCTGCAAACTCATCTGGATTTTTATGAAAATTTTTAGAAATTGGACCATATTTAGAATCCATTCTTAAAGAAAGATCTGTAGTTAACATCATTGGAGGAACTTTTTTGGAAGGATTATGTGCATCAGGAACAATATTTATATCTGCTCCGTTGTTTTTAGGTTTCCATTGATGCGCTCCTGCTGGACTTTTTGTTAGTTCCCACTCATAACCAAATAATAAATCAAAATAACCATTATCCCATTTTATAGGATTGGCTGTCCATGCTCCTTCGAGACCGCTACTAACAGTATCGGCACCCATACCAGTTCCAAAATTACTTGTCCAACCCATGCTTTGTTCTTGAATTTTTGCTCCCTCAGGCTCTGGACCTTTATGTGATTCAGGAGCAGCTCCATGAGATTTTCCAAAAGTATGACCTCCAGCTATAAGTGCTACTGTTTCATAATCGTTCATTGCCATACGGCCAAAAGTTTCACGAATATCATGAGCTGCTAAAAGAGGATCTGGATTAGCGTTAGGACCTTGTGGATTTACATAAATTAAACCCATATGAGATGCTCCTAAAGGATTTTCTAGATCTCTTTTGCCGCTGTAACGATTAACACCAAGCCACTCTTTTTCTGATCCCCAATAAATATCTTCTTCTGGTTCCCAAATATCTTCTCTACCTCCGCCAAATCCAAAAGTTTTGAAACCCATCGACTCTAAAGCCACGTTTCCAACTAAAATGAAAAGATCGGCCCATGAGATTTTATTACCGTACTTTTTTTTAATGGGCCAAAGTAACAATCTTCCTTTATCTAGATTAACATTATCTGGCCAGCTATTTAATGGAGCAAAACGTTGATTGCCTGTTCCTGCACCACCACGTCCGTCTCCAGTTCTATATGTCCCTGCTGCATGCCATGCTAATCGTATAAAAAGTCCTCCATAATGACCGTAGTCTGCAGGCCACCAATCTTGCGAGTCTGTCATTAATTTTTGCAGATCTTTTTTCAATGCTTTAAAATTAAGTTTTTTGAATTCTTTTGCGTAATTAAATTTTTTATCCATAGGGTTAACTAAGGACGAATGTTGACTTAGAATTTTAAGATTTAAACTGTTTGGCCACCAATCTCTATTTGTGGTACCTCTGCCAGTAGGAAACTTTTGAGGTGTTCCCGCTCCTGTAAATGGACATTTTGATTTTTCAGTCATGTTCTTAAAAATAGTGCTTTTATTGTTTTTTTAAACTATAATTATTTTATGTAATAGAAAAATGAATTCAAGTGCTAATTTGTCATAGATGA
>MDTE01043005.1_pt1 | contig 20626 bp, 19 predicted proteins | sample 811231 | NCBI WGS metagenome assembly MDTE01 (sample SAMN05326651, study PRJNA326480) | marine metagenome | isolation source: seawater | place: Indian Ocean: Red Sea | collected 2010
CAAATCTTTGGAAAAATGAATTAATAATTTTATCAAGCTTGATACGATTTTTTACACGATTTGAGTTATTTTCAAATTTTTCATCATGGGCCATTTCAGGGTTTTCTAAAACATCTGAACATAATCTCAGCCATTCTCTTTCATTTTGAATTGAAATTAATATTAGCTCATCTTTTTGACATTTATACACTCCATATGGGGCAATAGTAGCGTGATGTAAGCCAGCTCTAGAAATTTTTCTTTTTCCATAAAAGTTTTGAAGATAAGGTACATTCATCCAATCAGCTAGTGAGTGGAATAAAGACACTTCGATGCCTCGACCCTTCCCAGTTTTTTGGCGATTGATTAGTGCTTGAAGGATTGCCTGGAATGACGTCATTCCCGCAGCAATATCGCATACTGAAACCCCCACTCTTCCTGGTTCCTGTTTTGATCCATTAATATTCGCTAGACCACTTTCAGCTTGGATGAGGAGATCATAAGCTTTCATATCTTTATATTCTCCAGTTTGTCCATATCCACTGATATCGCATGTTATTAGAGATGGATATTTTTTCCTTAAATCAGAGCTACAAATACCTAACCTTTGAGTAGCACCTGGCATTAAATTTTGGATAAAAATATCTGATTTAGAGATAATATTTTTTAGTAAGTTTAAATCATTTTTGTCTTTTAAATTTAAGCATGCAGATTCTTTCCCATGATTTAGCCAGACAAAATAAGCACTTAAACCCTTAACATCATGATCATAATTTCTGGCAAAATCACCTTCAGGTCTTTCAATTTTTATAACTCTTGCTCCGGCCTGAGCCAATTTTCCTGAAGCATATGGCGCTGCAACTGCCTGCTCAATTGTTACTACTAAAATATCTTCTAAGTCTTTGTTCATAAAATCATCTTTATTTTAGGTTAAAAGTTTTATACGCCTGCAGGATTATCTACATTGTGGCCTAATTCTTTTAAATCAGAATAACGATCACCAATTCGATGATGAGGTCTCCCACCATTTGATCCTCCAAAAGCAGCAATTAATTCGTCATCTGCAGGTGCATCAGAAATAGAAAATTGAACAGTTAGATAATGAGACCTTCTTCCCGTATCATTTTTATCCATAAGAGGTATTTGAATTTGTGAATTGGCAGGTCCTCTAGTATTTGTAAAGCCTAGGTAACTTTTTGCTTTTACAGCATCTCGGTAAAAATTTCCATAATGTAATGTGTGAATTAATGCAGAGGATAGCTCGATTTCACAATTAAGACCTGACATGCAGGCTTTACCATAAGCCTCAATATTTTCACCACCACCTGCAAGTGAAACCATTCTTTCAGTTAATTCTTTACCAAGTATTGGGCCGAAAGCTTTTATTTCTGGTTTCAAGTCTTCAACAAATCCGCGACCTGACCAGGGGTTTTTGACCACCGCTGCCACACCAAATAATTGAAGAGGTGAATTAGCATCTTTCCCTCCTTCAATTAATATTTCCTCCTGAAATGTAACAATTTTTCTAATTTGAAGCTGCATTGAATTAATCCTTTACTTAAGTTTTTGAGTTAAACCTGATGTTTCATCTCCCATATATATGGCAAAATTATCATGATTTGATTCTTCTATATACCTTTTAAGCATAATTACTAAGGCTTCGTCCTTGATTTTATCCCATGGAATTTCTAAAAAGTTAATATATTTTAAGCCATAAGGAGCAACTGAATTAATTTTGCTTCGATAATAAATACAAACTTTATCTAATTTTTTGTCCTCATATACAGAATAAATAAAATCTAATTTACCTTTAAAACCAATAGAATTGTATTTTTTCAATAAATTCAAAGTGCTAGCTTTCTCATTATTCTCGCCAATACATGGAAGTGTTAAATCTCTGGTTTTTTTATCTTCGTGAAATAAAATTGATTTATTGTTTTCAAAAATTACTCCAATGATCGTTTGGGTGCTTTTAGTGATAACGTTTACAAGAGAATTTTCGGTATTTAGGGAAAAATAATTTCCTTGAAAATAACCTAATGGAAAGCCTTCTTCATCTCCAAAATTCTTAACTTCTCCAATCAAAATTAAGTGATCGCCTGCAAAAATATGATTATAATTTTTACACTCAAACCAAGCTATAGAGTTTTTAATTAAAGGAGAATTAAATTTTCCTAGATCCCAATCAATACCTTTAAATTTAGACTTGGATGGTGAAGCAAAAGTATTAGAAATTTCCTTTTGATTTTCATTGAGTATATTCACTGCAAAAAAATCAGAATTTTTAAATAAATCTAAACTTTCATTAAAGTCGCCTATGCATATCAAAATCAGTGGGGGGGCTAAAGAGACTGAAGTAAAAGAGTTAGCTGTAAAGCCTCTTGGATTTTGATTATTGTCTAGAGTCGTAACAATAGTGATACCAGTTGTAAATTTACCTAAAGCTTTTCTGAATTTATTAGTATCGATTTTCATCCATTCTGTCCTAAATTTTTAATTTTTATCAATTTAAACTTATCAATATTTAATGAAGATTTGCATTTTCATTAAGAAATTTAATTATAATTTTATTCACTTTTTCATGAGATTCTATAAGTGCCATATGACGCATACCCCTAAGAATAATAGTTTGAGAGTTATCAATTTGCTTACAAATTTCTTTGGACATTTCAGGCGAATTACCATAATCCTCATCACCCGTTAAAATTAATGTAGGGCAGTTAATATTTAATTTTTTTTCAACTAATTCATCGACTCCATCAACAAGGAGTTGGTAAATTTTTGGATAAACATCTTTTCGATTGGCTAAGACCCATTTACGAATTAAATTCATGACATTTATATTTTGGGACCGGAAATCTTTTGTAAACCATCTTTCTAAAGCATCATCGACAGTCGCAGAAGGGCCATATTTTTTAGTTTGGTCGACTCTTTTTTGCACCGCTTCTTTGGCTTTTGGGCTTCTTTTATGGGCAGAATTGAAAATTCCCAGAGCCCATAAATAATCTGTATGTTCAATAGCAAATTTTCGAGCTATCATACCGCCGAGAGAAAAACCCAGTAATGCTGTTTTATTAATTTTTAAAAAATCCAAAATTTCTTTTATTTGATTTGAATAAAGTTCTAAATCAACTTTTCCTTCGGGTATTTTGCTTTCACCATGACCATAAAGGTCATACGAAATTACAGAAAAAAATTTTGAAAGTTCTTTAGTCTGCCATTCCCACATATTTTTATTAAGACCTAAACCATGAACTAGCAATACGTAAGGACCAGCAAAAGATATCTGTTTGACTGAAGTTCCATTAAAAAACATTGTTTTCATAATTAACTCACCGGTTTATAGGCTACAACCTCAATTTCAACTTTTACATCAACCAGTAAATCGTTAACAACCGCCGATCTTGTGGGTGGGTTGATTGGGAAATATTTACTAAAAACCTTATTAAATCCAGGAAAATATTTTTTATCAGTTAGCCAAACCATAGCTTTAACGACGTCTTCTAATCCGCATTCAGCAATGGATAAAGTTGATTTTATTTCCTCAATAACAGCAACTGTTTGTTCTTCAATTGTACCTGATGTCATTACTTCTCCATTTTTAAAAGGGACTTGCCCTGTTAAAAATATAAAATCCCCTGCTCTGATCGCTCTTGATAAAGAGAGTTTTCTTCCTCCAATAACTACTGGATCACCAATTATTTTTTTATTGCGCATTATTTTAACTCCTAAGTAGTACTAATAATCAATATAACTCTTTTGTTATTTGACGGGGAATAAAAAACATGTTGAATATAATATTTAACAATAAATTTGATATCAAAGGTGATTAAACTATGCGTGAACTTGCACATTATAAGATGTTTATCAATGGTCAGTGGCTAGATAGTGAAAATAATAAAAGATTTGAAAGCACAAATCCTTCTACGGGAGAACCTTGGGCATCAATACCTGAGGCTTCAGCAAATGATGTTGATAAGACAGTTAAATGTGCTTACGAAGCTTTTTCTTCTGGTGAATGGTCTAAAATAACTCCAACTCAGAGAGGCAAATATCTCAGAAAATTAGGAGAACTTCTTTCTGAGAAATCAGAGGAATTGGGTAAAATAGAATCCATTGATACTGGTAAATTACTTAAAGAGACACGTTGGCAAGCAAAATATATAGCTGAATATTTCCACTATTATGCTGGATTGGCAGATAAAATTGAAGGATCGACATTACCTATTGATAAGCCAGATATGTATGCTTTTAATGTTAGAGAACCTCTTGGAGTTGTTGCAGCTATTGTGCCCTGGAATTCACAATTATTTTTAGTTGCAGTTAAAATTGGACCGGCGTTAGCTGCAGGTAATACAGTTGTTTTGAAGGCGTCGGAACATGCTTCTGCTGCCATGCTTGAATTTGGTAAAGTGGTTCAAGAAGCTGGTTTTCCTCCAGGTGTGGTAAATATTATTTCTGGACATGGTGAACCTTGCGGGAAAACGTTAACAACACATCCTCTAGTTCATCGAATAAGCTTTACAGGAGGACCTTCCACAGCCAGGCATGTCATCAGAAACTCTGCCGAAAACTTTGCTGAAGTTTCTCTTGAGTTGGGAGGAAAATCCCCATTTATAGTTTTTGATGATGCAAATATAGAAAGTGCGGTAAACGGTTCTATAGCCGGTATTTTCGGAGCAAGCGGACAAAGTTGTGTTGCAGGTTCAAGAGTATATTTGCAAGAAACAATCGCAGATCAATTTCTTGAAAAAATGATTGATTTGGCATCATCAATTAAAATTGGAGACCCTGTTTTGGATGAGACACAAATGGGACCACTAGCAACGCCTGGTCAATTAAGCTTAATTGAAAATGAGGTTTCTAAAGCAAAAAAACAGGGCGCTAAAATCTTGCATGGTGGCAAAAGACCGACAGTAAATAATAATGGATGGTTTTATGAACCCACAATTGTTGATTGTAATGATCAAAAGTTGAAAATTGTGGATACTGAATTATTTGGACCTGTTCTAAGCGTTTTAAGGTTTAAAACAGAAGAAGAAGCTATTCAATTAGCAAATGACACTAAGTATGGTTTGGCAGCAGGAGTTTTCACTCAAAATAGCGCTCGTTCATTGAGGGTGACTAGGTCTTTAAGGGCAGGTATTGTTTGGGTCAACACCTATAGGGTTGTGTCGCCAATAGCTCCTTTTGGCGGATATAAAGATTCTGGCTATGGAAGGGAGAGTGGTATGCAAGCTATTTATGATTACACCAGAATTAAAACAGTTTGGATAAATACATCAGATGAACCTATGACTAATCCTTTTCAAATGCGTTAATTAGTCAAACATTAATTCTTTCTAGCAGAAACTTTAATTCCTCCTAATTTCCCATTATCAAGATATCTCATAGCAAAGGAATAAAAATCAAGCATGTTATTTACTATTTCTTCATTGTGGACTCTTTTATGTCTTTGGATATTTTCAGTATAAGATTTAAATCTCATTTTGGTGAAGTCACTCCAACTTTTTGTCATGTCCTCAGATTCTATTTTTACAAACCCTGCATTGGTTAAATCATTAAAATAGTTATCATAACTTACAATATAATTGGCAAAAAAATCAGTTGATAGCTCATACAGTTCATGATCATTAAATGGCTGGTGATATGCAAAATCTTCAGCAAAAAAATAACCACCAGAGTTTAATATTTCTAAGCTTTTTTGAAGAAGTTTTGTTCGGTTTGGAATATGATAAAGAGCTAGCCAACTAACTATGCAGTCACAATTTATGTTTCCAAAATCATAAGATAAAAAATCGCCACAAATATGTTCTACTTTACTATCTAATTTACATCTTTTTGTTAATTGTTCTCCAACATCATGATGGTCTTTTTGTAATTCCAAGGCGATTACATGCGCTCCTGTTTTATCAGCAATATACCTTGAAGGTCCCCCAATACCTGATCCAATCTCTAAGACTTTTGAATTAGAATTAATTTGAAATTTTTGTATTGCATAATCTATTGCATCAGTACCATGATAGTGGAGTTGATCAAAACTCGATAACTCTCTTATTGAAAGGTCTCCTGAATTTTCTTTACCTAGTTCTTTGAGTTCATTATAAACCCTGTCGATAAAATTATATAACTTCATTGATTTAATTTTTTCATTCTTCATTTTTTATCCTTGTTTAATTTAGTTAAATAATAAATTAAAAATGAACATACGTTGCAACTTTTAAATAAAAATTTCACTATATTTTTATTTGAAAGTATAATGTAAGTATATTTAACAAATTCTTCTTTTAAATTTAACGTCAATGCCTTGGAGTTTATATGAAAAATTATGGTTCTGAAACAGCATTAATATTAATTGATATTCAAAATGACTTTTGTCCTGGCGGAGCCTTGGAAGTTGCAGATGGAGATCAAATAGTTCCTCTTGTGAATAAATTGCAAAATATTTTTTCAATAAATATTTTGACACAAGATTGGCATCCCAATAATCATAAATCTTTTGCTTCAAATCACCAAAACAAAGAACCATTATCTGTTACTGAAATGTCTTATGGGACTCAAGTGTTGTGGCCTGACCATTGCGTTCAAGATACTCAAGGTTCAGATTTTCATTCTGATCTAATAACTAAAAACTCTGATTTAATTATTAGAAAAGGTTTTAGACCTGAAATCGACAGCTATTCAGCTTTTTTTGAGAATGATCAGTCCACTCCGACTGGCTTAGAAGGGTATTTGAAAACACGAGGTATAAAAACCATTTATTTATGTGGTTTAGCTCTTGATTTTTGTGTTTACTTTTCAGCTGTAGATGGTGCTAAATTGGGATTTGAAGTTTTTGTAATTAAAGATGCATGTAAAGCAATTGACCTAGAAGGTTCTCTAGCATCATCTTTGGATGAAATGAATTCCAAGGGTGTTTCTATAATTACAAGTTCGGCTTTATTAAGTTAAACGCCAATTAAACTGTATAATTTTGAGCTGTCTTTTATTACCTCTTTAGCGCTTTCAAAATAGACTATGCTTCCATTTTCTAAAACAAGTATTTCATCAGCAATAGAAAGGATGGCTTCAAGCCTTTGCTCAACAAGGATAATAGATACTCCTTGTTTTTTTAATTCAATTACACTTTCCCTTATCAAGGAAATCATTGATGGTTGAAGACCTTCTGTAGGTTCATCAAGAAGCAATAGGGTAGGCTCAATACATAAAGCTCTTGCAAGAGCAAGCATCTGCTGTTCTCCACCAGAAAGTGTTCCTGATAATTGATTTAATCTTTCTTTTAACCTAGGAAACATTTCAAGAACTTTTGATTTTGTGATTTGTGAATTATTTCTTGCCATTAAACCTATCTCAAGATTTTCCTCAACAGTTAACTCAGAAAATAATCTTCTCCCTTGGGGAACGTAGCCTATTCCGATTTTGGGTATTTGATGTGGGGGTATTGATGAGATCTTCTCATTATTATAAATAATTTCTCCTTGTGATTTATCTACCAAACCCATAATAGATTTAAGAGTGGTTGATTTGCCTGCCCCGTTTCTGCCAAGAATACATAATGCTTGCCCATCTTTTACCGTAAAAGATATATCTTTTAGAATTTTAATATTTGAATAAAATGCGTTTAAATTAGTAACTTTTAACATTAATTTCCCAAGTAAGCCTTTTGAACTAAAGGATCGTTTTTAATGGTTTGTTGATTGCCTTCAGCTATAATTTCTCCGAAATGCAAAACAGAGATTTTGTCTGCAAGAGACATTACGACTTCCATATTATGTTCAATAAGTAAAATAGTTGTGTCAGATGAAATATTCTTAATAAGAGATTTAAAGTTTTCAATTTCTGAATCAGATAATCCTTGTGTCGGCTCATCTAAAATTAATAATTTAGGTTCTTGAGCCATTCCCATTGCTAATTCAAGTAGTCTTTGGTGACCATAACTTAGATCACCACTTCTTTGATCAATCCTATCAATTAGTTCAACTTTTCTCAATACATCTGATATTAATTCTTCTAGATTGTTTTTCATAATTTGCTTTTGCTTTATTGCTAAAGCAATATTTTCATGCACGGTTAAATTAGAAAATATAGATGTTATTTGAAAAGTGTATCCAATTCCTCTTGAAATTCTCTTATAAACAGGTAATTCTGAAATATTTTCATTGTTAAAAAAAACTGATCCTGAAGAGGATTTAATTCTTCCACATAATAATGAGACAAAAGTTGTTTTGCCTGCACCATTAGGACCAATTAATGCCCGGATTTCATTTTGAGGAAGTTCAAAGTTTATTTTTTTTACAGCTTGAATACCTTGAAAGTTTTTACATAAATCTTTCGTAGACAAAAGAATATTTTTACTCATGGTATCCATGGAAAAAACCTATATCTTAATTCACCTAATAATCCTCGTCTTGCAAAAAGTGTTACCAATAGTAATGCTATTCCAACAATTATCATGTAAGCGTCAGTGATATCACTTGCATAGTCTATCAAATAAAACATAAAGATTGCACCTATTAGCGGACCCAAAACGGTTCCAGCACCACCAAGTAAAACCCAGAGTAGAGGAAAAATAGAGTAGGGGACTGCAGCAAAACTTGCCCCAACATAGCCAAATAAAATTCCATAGGAAGCCCCTGCAATTCCAGAGATAGTACCAGATATAATAATTGCTGATAATTTATACATTTGTACATTATAACCTAACATCAATGCACGATCACTGTTTTCCCTTATGGCTATTAGAACTCTTCCAAAAGAGCTTTTTGCTATCCATAAGTTAAATAAAAGACATAGTGAAAAAACAATTAAAGCAGAATAGTATCGTATAGTAGGGTCAGAAAGATCTAGATAAAATAATACCCTTTTTGACTGTTGTATGACAATTCCTTCATCTCCACGAGTGAATTCACCAAAATAAAGAATACATAAATAAGCTATTTGAGAAAACATAAGTGTAACAATCATAAATGAAACCCCTACGGTTCTTAGAGCTAGATAGCCTATGACTAGAGAGACTATCGCAGAGAAACATATAGAAAATATCAAAGCTTGAGAAACAGAAAAATCTAAATGATAAATAGAAAGTCCTGCTGCATATAATCCAGCAGCAAAGAATAGGGCGTGTCCCAAGCTTAATAGTCCTGTGTACCCAAATAAAATATTATAACCAATACCATAAACAGCTAGAACTAAAATTCTTGCAAAGTTTCCTTGGTGATACAACGAAAAAATATCTTGGAGAAAAAATAATACACAAATAACACCTAAGTGAATTATTAAGTTTTTTTTCATGTTTTAGAAATTCCAAATAATCCATTAGGTTTTATTAATAAGACCAAAACAACTAATAATGTAGCTATAATTTTTGCTAGGTTTGGAGAGAAAAAAACTGAAACAATACCATCACTCATACCTATTAGGACTGCTGCTGCTACAGTTCCCCTTAGACTACCTAACCCACCGATTATTACCACAATAAATGCTAGTAATAGAGGTTCCCCTCCCATTAAATAATGAGCCTGTTGAATAGGCACAATTAAGACAGCTGCAATGGCTGCTATTGCAGCACCTGCTCCAAACACAAGACTGTAAACTTTGAATATAGGAATTCCAAAAGCTTGGGCAGTTTCACTATCTAGTTGCGTAGCCCTAAGTATTAAACCAAATTTAGTTTTGGCCATGACGAGCCATACAATAAGTAAAAGGATAATAGCACTAAATATAACAAAAAATTTATATGCAGAAAACCCAAACCAATATAAGTCCATTCTGTAGTGAAAAGGTTGTTCTACTGGTCTAGCATCGGGTCCAAAAGTCATTAGTGCAGATTGTTGAATTATATACAGAATGCCAATTGTAGCAATAATTGTGGCTTCAGGATCATACTTAAGGTGCTTTAAAACTAACCAATCTGAAAACATGGCTATTGCACCTGCAATCATAGGCGCTACTATTAGAGCTATTAAAAATCCTATGGCATGATTCCCCGAAATCAAACTTGTTACCCACCAAGCTAGAATAGCTCCAAGCATGAAAAACTCTCCATGAGCAACATTAACAACCCTCATAACTCCAAAAACCAAACTTAATCCTAGAGCTATGAGGGATAAAACTGCCGCATGAACAAGGCCTTCAAGAGAAGCAAAAAGTAAGTATGGCCCTAAATCCATAAAATATTTTGTGTTTTATGCTTCTTAAAATGATTGAGATGTATAGTCCACTTCATCAGGATACAATGTGTCTTCAATAGAAGTTGTATGAGCTAGAACCAATTTTCCGTTGGTAACTTTAGTAATATATTGATGACCAAAAACTTGGTGGGTTTTACCATTGAAAACTTTTGCTCCTTGAGGATGTGCCTGCGATAATGGCATGTCAGTCATACTTTCTACTGCTTCAATCAATTTAGCCCTGTCACTGATTCCAGAGTATCCAGATGCTTCCATACCCTTCTTGATGACATGCAATGTTTCCCAGCAACCAAACATATGAGCATAAGTTGAAACATCTTTTGAATCTGATACTGAAGCACCATTATCATCTACACCAACTGCCGCTCTGTAAAATTTGTCATGTTCATTTTGATTGCTTTGAGCATATCTTGGGTTACCTTCCCAGAAATAACTACCTTCCAAAAATTCTAACCCTGGAGTAGATAGATCAACTGCTTCTAAACTATCTATAAAGCCAAAGAGTTTGGGTCTTTTTGAGCCATAAAATTCGCCCAATTCTTTTACGAAAGTTAAAACTGCAGGCCCAACCATCACATGATAAATTAAATCTGTATCTTTAGGGATTTTCGGAAAATATTTTGAAAAACTAGTTTCAGCAGGCGAAATTGGAATTTTAGCAATTATTTTACCACCTTGTTTTTCGAATGCTGCAGAAAAGTAATCCCTATGGTCATGACCAAAAGCAAAATCAGGGTAAATCATAGTCACTTTTTTAGCTAAGTTATTATGCACGAAAGGAGCCATTGCCTGAACTTGACTTTTTACGTCTGTTATTCCAGGCTGAAGTGTATACCTGTTTAACATCCCTGAAGCTACATGGTGCCCTTCAGAAACCACAAAATAAGGAATTTTTAGTTCGCCGGCCCTTGGGGCAGATCCAATAACAACATGAGAAAAGAGCGTTCCGAAAGCCACATCACATTTATGTTGATTGGCAAACTTTTCCAGCGCTTCTGCTCCGCGTTTTGGATCTGTGCCATCGTCTTCTGCAACAATTTCAACTGAGCGACCATTGATTCCACCATTATCATTGATTAATTTCGCCGCAGCTTGTGTTGTTCTATCATACCATCTCCCATAAGCAGCCCCTATACCTGTTCTATGAACTTGGAAACCAATCTTAATAGGTGAAGAGCTTGCAGCTTGGCTGTATCTTACAAACCCTGGCATTGTAGCAATTCCACTAACTGCTGCAGCACCTTTAATGACATTTCTTCTTGAAATATTATTTGGTGAAAATTTCTTCGTCATATAACTTCTCCCAGTTTTAAATTTTTTTAATTATTTTGAAAAACTTTTGACATAAATTTATATATAAACTTTTAATTGTCCAGTTCTTAATCAAAATAAATTTTCAAGCTGCTATGGGTGAAGATAAAATCCAAAGGCCAAGAAAAGTATAGCAAACCATAAAAATGCTTATAGGAATTTGGCTTATTAGAATGAAGTTTTTTTTATGCAAATATTGATGTGAAATACTATGGGATATTAATACAGCCAACATATGTCCTATAACGATAGCACTCCCCTGGCAGATCCAAATTAGGTTAACGCTGTCTATTGAATTAAAAAATCCTGTTGTTTGATAAATTAAGCCTAATCCAAAAATATCTGAACCATTGTTAAATGGGTCAGTTAAGCTTGTAATTACATATTGAATATCTACTATAAAGGATGTGAGATAATGAGCAATATGATAGCCCATAGCAATTGGCAATAATGAAACAGATTGTATACCAATGACTTTAAAAGTTTCATTATGTTTCTTTATAATTAGTAAGCCTAAAAAGACCATAAGTGAAAAAAAGAAAAAAAGAAGTATAACAAACCCAATTAAACCAAGTGAGTTTTCCAAAACTACGGATGATCTTCCATAAAATTCTAATGGGTTTACATTTATGAAGTTAAACCACCAAAATGTCTCGTTGAGACCATCAAAAGTTAGAGTTGCAAGAATTGTTGAAATAAAAAAAGCGAATGTAATTGGAAGGAAACTAATTTGCGTTAATCTAAAACCAAAAAAACCAATAAATACTTTATTGTTTTCAATCCAGACAAGAGAAATTTTTGATATGTAATTAAAGAATAATGAAAAGCATTCTCCTTTCTCTAACCAAGTCTCACCAAAAATGATTATTAGAAGAAAACTTATCATCCAGTAAATAAAGACTACGTTAGCTAAAATATCTGGATCATTAGGAGCCAAATAAACTAACATAAATAAAGCAAAACATATAAAACCAAAAATTGCAGGTATATAATTCAAGTTTTTATTTAAATTAATAAAACCACTATTGATATTCAAAATTCTGCAAATGCCAATCCAGGGATTTAAAAATTTCCAGATATTTCCAAATATTATGATTAACACTGGGAATAAAACGAACCATATTGTCCAAATAAATAAGGGCAGGGGATTACCAAGTGGATCCCTTGATCCAGTCCAACCAATATATAATAAAATAAACAAAAAAATTAGACTTATAATACTTATAATTGATTGAGTGGATTTAATAAGATTTTGATTCAAATCTATTGAAAACAAAAGTTTTTTTTTAAAAAAATTGTTTGATAAAACTGGTTTAAAATAAGTGAGTAGAATAGTAATAATTAATACAGATATACCTGCTGGAATATAAATTTCAGTTGGTAATAATAATACTAAAGCTCTTTCAGAAACATGGGCATTAGCTTTGAAAGGAAGAAATATAATTACATACAAAAAAAATAAGTATTGTTTTAACATTTATTTTTTCCAAATTATTGCATCAACAACAACAGCTTTATTATTGTATACAAATAATGGATTGATCTCTAATTGATGAATTTTATTTATAGGATCGATTATATAATTACTTAATTTAACTAAATTTTTAATTAAATGATTTTTATTTATTCCTTTTTTTCCTCTAAAGCCTATGAGTAGCTTATTAATTTTTAATGAGCTAATAGCTCTATCAATTTCTTTAGGGGATGATGGCAAAAGAATAGTAACAGAATCTTCTAGTAAGTTTGTCAAAATCCCTCCCGAGGCTATTGTCATTACATATCCGAATTGAGGATCACAAAATACACCAATTAGGAGCTCTGCAGTTGGTTTGTCCTGCATCTCTTCGATTAAAAATTTATCAGTAAACAATAATTCATTTTGAGTTGCACAGACATTATCTTTAATTTTTTGAAATTCAGATTTAAGCTTAGCATAGTTTTTTATATTCAGACTTATCGCACCAACATCAGATTTATGTTCAATTTCAGTGCTTAACATCTTTAAGCATACAGGAAATTTAAGATTTACATCAATATTATCAGTATCTCCTGATGAATATTTAAAGTATCCTTTTGTTTCTAAAAAATTAGGAATTTTTAAACCCACTTCTCTTAGTAACTTTTTAGACTTTATTTCATTAATCATTTTAGGAGATTTGCTAATTTGATTAAATGTATGTTTTACCTTAACTTCTTTGTTTAAATAATCTTGGCGTCTGTTAAAAAAATTAAAACTTCTATTTACCGCGTTTAATGCCTCTTCCAAACCTTGCATTGGAGTAACATTTTGTGAAACAAAATATTCATTTATTGCTGGATCATTATTCTCTGGAACTGTGCAGCAAATAATAGATGGTATTTTTTTATTTTTGGCAGCTTCCAAAAATTCTTTAGCATCATTTAAATAAAATTTATTAAGTTCATTAATATCGGGTGGAAGATAATCCTGAACTAAGATAGCACTATCGTATCTATCTTCAAAAAAAGTATCAAATACTGGTCGAGTTTTTTCAGGGATGCCCCAAATAGGAGTTGTATAATCTAAAGGGTTTGAAACCGTGGCTGTTAATGGTAAAAGGCGCTCAAGTTTTTTTGTTGTATCCATTGAAGGCTGAATGAAATTAAGATTTATTTTTTCAGCATAATCAGCAAGCATTGTTGCTCCACCCCCTGAACAAGTAAATCCAGCTACTTTATTTCCTTTTACTTTTCCTGAAATACACAAAAACTTGAGTGTTTCAAGAAACTCATGGGGGTTGGATACTCTGATAATTCCCAAATGTTTGAATAAAGCATTGTAAATATCATCTGTTCCAGAAAGAGAGCCTGTATGACTGTTAACTAATGAATTTCCAATTTGAGAAGTTCCAGTTTTTATTGCAACAATCGGCACAGATCTTTCTAAAGCAAGTAAACAAACTTTTTGAAATTTCTGAATATCTTGAAGACCTTCAATATGTAAACCAATAGCTTTAACTTCATCCTTTTGGCAAAAATATTCAATATAATCCTCCAAAGTTAAAACTGATTGATTGCCGGCAGAAATCATATAGGCCAATGGCATAGATCTTCTGCTTGTTGACAGGTCGTTTGATAACATGCCACTTTGAGTTATTATTGCTGCTCCAAACCCTGGATAATCTCCCCCATGATCAAATGGCCAAAGAGCTGTTTTGCCTACGTAGTTTATTACGCCATAACAATTAGGCCCTACAAGGGCAAAATCACCAACAGATTCAATTAATTTCTGCTCAAGTTTTGCTCCTTCTTTTCCTATTTCTTTGAAACCAGCTGTATAACAAACTCCTCCTCCTGACTTTCTTAAATTCAACTCTCTTACTATTTCAATTGCTGGTTCACGTGGTACAGCAATAAATGAAGCGTCTGGTCCTGTTGGTAAGTCTTTGATTGAAGAGAAACACTTTATCCCGTTAATATGTGACCTTTTGGGATTGACTGGCCAAATTTCTCCTTTGAAACCTCTCTTGATACATTGAGATATAACAATTTCAGCATCTTTGCCCCCAAAAACTGCTACATGTTTTGGGCTTAGAAGTCTGTCCAAATTCTTTAGACGATTTGAATTCATGCACCAAGGGGTCTCAAGATCGACCTAGAAATAATGTGACGCTGGATTTCAGAAGTTCCATCCCAAATTTTTTCGAGGCGAGAGTCTCTCCATAATCTTTGTATAGGGAACTCTTCCATTAAACCCATTCCTCCATAAAGTTGAACGGTATTATCAGCAACTCTGTTTAACATTTCAGAACAAAAAACTTTGACAATTGCAGCATCTGAATCTGACATTTCACCTTTATTTGCTCTTTTAACTGCATCTTCAACTAATAAATCAGCTGCTCTTAGTTCTATAGCTATGTCCGCTAATTTAAACCCTGAAGCTTGGAAACGACCAATTGGCTGACCAAATTGCTTCCTAGAAGAAGCCCAATCTTTTGCAAAATCAAAAAGTCTTTCTGCTTTCCCACAACATGAAGCACCAACCCATATGCGACCCATTCCCAACCATTTACCTGAAAGTTCTAGACCTTTTCCTTCTTCTCCCAAAATTTGATTTGGCCCAAGTCTAACATCTGAAAAACTAAGTCGGAATGCATTGTAGCCTCTGTAACTTACACATTTCGAGCCTACTTCAATTTCAAATCCTTTGGTTCCAACGTCAACTAGAAATGCAGTTATTCTTTTACGAGGTCCTTTTGGTGTTTGATCTTCACCTGTTGCGGCAAAGACAATAGCAAAATCAGGATTTGAAGGACCTGAGATAAAATGTTTTGAACCATTTAAAATCCAGTCCTTGCCATTCTGTTTGGCATTACTTTTCATAGACATTATGTCCGATCCTGCTTCAGGTTCAGTGAGAGCAAATAATTCTCTTTTCTCTCCAGTAACGCATGGATTGAGGTATTTGTCGATTTGCTCATCTTTCGAGGCCAGCAATATTTCTGTAGGTCTCGCAGCCCAAGAATGAAGAGCATGACTTGTTTTTCCATACTCTCTTTCAATTATCAACATACTTTCGTAATCAAGTCCACCTCCTCCAACATCCTCAGGTAAATTAGCGGCAAACAAACCAAGTTCTTTAGATTTTTTTTCTATTTGTTTTCCTAAATCAATTGGAACTTGACCTGTTTTGTCAACTAGTTCTTCATGCGGGAACAATTCTTCTTCCACAAAACGTTTGACGGTTTTTCCTAAAAGTTGTTTTTCATGGATGTCTGACATATTAATTTATAACCCTCATAATTTATCAGCTTTGATTTTGTTTAATTAAATTAAGTTTTTTTCTTGTTTCAGAAGGTGACAAAACTTTTGCGCCCATCCTTTCGATTATCTCAATCACTCTTGTTACAAGTTGAGCATTAGAAGCTAGAACCCCTCTTTCTAAATACAAATTATCTTCCAATCCAACTCTTACGTTTCCTCCCATGGCTACAGCAGAAGCGGCCATAGGCATTTGCATACGACCTATTCCAAAACTTGCCCAATGACAATCATCGGGGAGTTCATCTTTCATAACTTTCATAGAATCAACGGTTTGATCAGCACCCCAGGGAATACCCAGACATATTTGAAACATTGCTGGTTGTTTTATTAATCCTTCATTAATCATTTGTTTTGCAAATCTGATTTGTCCAAGTTCAAAAACTTCAAGTTCAGGTCGAACTCCCCATTCATTAATCATTTTAGCCATTTGTCTTAAATAACCAGGAGGGGATATATATATTTCATTGTTGTTTCCAAAATTCATTGTACCGCAATCCAAGCTACAAATTTCTGGTAATAGTTTTTCAACATGTTTTAATCTCTCTTGAGGTCCAATCATATCTGAGCCCAGCCCAGGTAAAGATGGATTGTCATCACTTGGAACCCAATCTCCTCCCATGCCTGCAGTTAAATTTATAACAACATCAGTTTTATGATCTCTTATTCTATTAACTGTCTCCTCAAAAAGTTCAATATTTCTAGAACCTTGACCAGTTTTAGGATCTCTTACATGAATATGAGCAATCGATGCTCCAGCTTCTGCCGCTTTAATAGCAGCATCGGCAATTTGTTTGGGGGTTACTGGTACATCAGGATGTTTGCTTAAGGTGTCTCCTGCGCCCGTAACCGCACATGTTACAATAACTTCATTATTCACAATTTACTCCACTCAATAATTAAAATATTATTCAATTTTGTATAGTTTTAATAATTTCAACTATTTTTGCATCTCTGTCTGCTGCTAATTTTTTAAATGATTTATTTTTGGACATTTTATAACATCCATCAACCATTTTATTTCTTAGTTCTTTTGTCAACTTTGGAGCTTTTAATCTAGTCCATGGTAATTTAAGGGCTGGCCCAAACTGATCCAGATTCGTTGCCATGCCTCCTTCTCCACACGCAACATGGAAGGCCATACATTGACCTTGAACAGCCATTCTTGCAGCTGGGCCATTTATTAAGGCTTTATCAATATCCTCTGGAGAAGCTTCATTATTGTCAACCATATGAAGTGCTTCTCTCCACAAAGCTTCCTGGAGTCTCGTTGCTATAAAACCTGGTATTTCTTTTTTTAAAATTAGAGGCGCCTTTCCTGAGAATTGATAAAAATTATATAGCCACTTTACATATTTATCTTCTGTTTTTTTCCCTCCAACGATTTCTACGAGTGGAAGTAAGTAAGGAGGATTAAAGGGGTGTCCGACAACTGTTCTTTCAGGGGTTGAACATTTCATTTGGATATCGCTCATCATCAAACCTGAAGTGCTGGAAGCGATTACAATGTTTGATGGTAAAATATCTCCAATATCTTTATATAATTCTTGTTTTAATGATAAATTTTCCGGTGCACTTTCTTGAACAAAATCAACATCTTTTAAACAATCTGATAAGTCATGAGAGATAGTTAAATTACTTTTTTTTCCACTATTTTTTGTTCCAAGCTCCTTTAGACTAATCCAAGCAGTATCAATGATTTTAGCAAATTGTTCAGTTTCTTTTTTATCATGAAGATAAGCTTTAACATTATACCCTTGTGAAAGAAAGAAAGCGCTCCAACCTCCACCAATTGGTCCTCCACCAAGACTAGCAATATTTTTTACTTTTTTATAATCTTTCAATGACATTAATTTTTACTTTCGAAATTGGTTTGTTTTACTTTCCTTTAAAAACAGGTTTTCTTTTTTCTACCCAAGCACGTATGCCTTCATCAGCATCTTCTGATTTAAGCATTTTATTATAGATTTTTAATTTTCCATCTCTTATTTTATTGAATTTTTGTTGAGTGGGCATTCCTTCGGTGTTTCGGAGGACTTCTTTTACAGACTGTATGGCTAGTGGGGCCGAATCTGCTAATTTTATTGCCCATGATCTTGCAGATTCCATAAGGTTTTCAAATTTTACGGCTTTATTAATTAGCCCAAAATTAAGAGCTTCTTTAACATTTAGCCTTCTCCCTAAAAGAAACATTTCCATTGCAATATTATAAGGAATTTTTTCAGGCAACCTTTGAAGAGCCCCAGCATCAGGAACAATTCCTAGTGGGATCTCTGGTAAGGCAAATTGAATATGATCTGCAGCAATTAATAAATCACATGAGAGAGCAATTTCAAATCCCCCACCAATAACTAGACCATTTAGTGCGCCTATAACTGGTTTGTTTAAATTCCAGTTTTCTGTTAGACCTGCAAAACCACCTTCACCATAATCTCCTTCATTCCACCAGTTTTCTAACTGAATCTCTCCTTGGTTTAATGCTTTCAAATCCCAACCAGCAGAGAAAATTTTATTTCCTTTGGCTGAAATGATACCAACTTTGAGATTTTGATCATTTTTTAATTCTGAGAAAGCGCTAGCGATTTCTTGACTCATTTTATGGTCAATGGCGTTTACTTTAGGTTTATTTAATATAACTTCTAAAATACCATTATTTTTTGATACTTCTACATAAGCGCACATTTTTGCTCCTATGAAAATTCAGGCATAACTTCATTAATAAATAGCTTCAAAGATTTCTTTTGTTCTTTCAAGCCTAGTCCAAAAGTTGCATAATAGATAAATTCATCAACGCCAAGCTTTTTATAGAGATGTAACTTTTCTATAACTTGATCAGGCGTGCCGAACATTAAGTTTGATCTCAACATTTCTGGATTGTATTGTTCTCTATTTTCAAGGTCTTTTAGTTCAATCAATTTAGTAAAACCATTTTCTACATCCCCTAAATTTTTAAATAAGTTTTCAAACTGACCTAAAACAACAGTTAAAGCTTTTACAGGGACTTCCCATTCATTTTCATTTTCATATACAGCAGTATGACGCATCATTGAAAAAATGGGACGTGGTTTAGATGGAAATTTCAGCAAAGCATCATCAAGTCTGGATTTGTATAGTTCGGCTTCAGACATGGGGCGAGTTAGGGGCCAAGACATAATATTGCACTCATTTTCGACCGCAAAATCATATGTTATAGGAGCTCTGGCAGCTACCCATATAGGTGGGTGTGGTTTTTGAATGGGTTTTGGTACAGAAGTTGAAAGAGGAAATGACCAAAATTCACCATTGTGTTCATAATCTCCTTGCCATAAAGATTTGACTGCAGGAAGTGTTTCATGCATGTATTTCCAACCATCAGTTTGTTTTAGACCGGGATACATTCTGTCAAATTCCCTTTGGTAAGCGCCTGAGCCTATACCAAATTCAAGTCTCCCTCTAGAAATCAAGTCTGTCATTGCAGCTTCACCTGCTAATTTTATAGGATGCCAATAAGGAGCAGCAGCAACGGCTGTACCAAGACGAATATTTTCAGTATGCGTTGCCCACCAAGTAAGAAGTTGAAATGGGTCAGGAGCAATTGTCATTTCTAAAGCGTGGTGCTCAGCTGACCATACAATTTTAAATCCACCCTTGTCAGCCATTTTAACCATTTCAATTGTGTGGTTTGCAACTTCCTCCATATCTTGAGATGAGGATTGCCTTTCCAAGTTTATGGCTAGATGGAATTTCATTCTTTTTTTTCTCCAATATTTATTTTTATTCTATTTAGGGTATTTCGTGTTAAATGACTATAGAATTTTTATTTTAAGTTAATTTTTATGTTAAATTTATTTTTCAAATTGAAGCATAATGTTTTTTGAAAATTAGTGAATAATACTATGACGACATCTTATCCTATTACCGAACATGAGTATGATGTTCTTGTTATTGGTGCTGGCGGGGCCGGTCTTCGTGCAACCTTAGGCATGACGGCATCAGGTTTTAAAACGGCCTGTATAACAAAAGTCTTTCCTACAAGATCGCATACGGTCGCTGCCCAGGGCGGTATTGGTGCTGCCCTCAATAATATGGGTGAAGGCGATAACTGGCGGTATCATATGTATGACACAGTCAAGGGCTCTGACTGGCTGGGTGATCAGGATGCTATTGAGTATATGTGCCGTAATGCTATCCCTTCGGTGATTGAACTTGAACATTACGGTGTTCCTTTCTCCCGAACTGAAGAAGGCAAGATCTATCAACGGCCTTTTGGCGGTCATACACTCGATCATGGTAAAGCTATGGCCCGACGTGGATGCGCTGCCGCTGACCGCACAGGGCACGCTATCCTTCATACACTTTATCAGCAATGTTTAAAGTATAAGGCTGAG
>MDTE01192082.1_pt1 | contig 20622 bp, 18 predicted proteins | sample 811231 | NCBI WGS metagenome assembly MDTE01 (sample SAMN05326651, study PRJNA326480) | marine metagenome | isolation source: seawater | place: Indian Ocean: Red Sea | collected 2010
CTTCTATAAACATCTATTCTTAAATCTTTTTCTTGTATTTTTATATCAACTTCTTCAGCTTCTGGTAGAACAGCTACTGTGGCTGCGGATGTATGTACTCTACCTTGCGTTTCAGTTTTAGGAACTCTTTGAACGCGATGAACGCCACTCTCATACTTAAGAAAAGAATAAATATTATTTCCCTTGATTAATAAAATTACTTCCTTAAATCCTCCTGCTGTACTTTTAGATATACTTATTATTTCAAACGACCATTTATTATTTAAACATACTTTTTCGTACATTTTATAAAGGTCTGCTACAAACAATCCAGCTTCGTCACCGCCCGTTCCTGCCCTAATCTCAAGTATTGCATTTTTTGAGTCAGCCTCATCCTTTGGCAAAAGAAATATTCTTAAAATTTTTTCATATTTTTTATTTTGTTCTAACAGTTTATTAATTTCATTTTTTGCCAACTCAATCATTTCTTTATCGCTTTTTTTATCATCTATAATTTTTTCTAGTTCTGTTTTTTCTTTCTCGAAGCTTAAATAACCTTTAGCTTTATTTATAACCTCCCCTAAACTTGAATATTCTTTGGATTTTTTTACAAAATCTTTTTTATCAATTTTCCCTGAAGCCAACTCTTTTTCTAAATCTTCATATTTATTAACTATCTGTTGTACTTTGTTTATTGGGATCATTTAAATAATTTAATTTTTTCTAAGTTCTTTTGTTTTTTTCTCAACTAAATCAACAACTTCTTCTATTATACGATCACTTGCTACCTTATGATGCGGTAAACCGGAAATATACATCATATGATCATTTTTACCTCCTCCGGTTAACCCTATTTGTGTCTGAGCAGCTTCACCGGGTCCATTAACAACACATCCTATAATAGAAAGTGTTATATGGTCCTTAATGTGTGAAAGTTTTTCTTCTAAAATTTTAACCGTATCAATAACTGGAAACCCTTGTCTAGCACACGATGGGCAAGAAATTATATTTACGCCTCTGTGTCTTAAATTTAAAGATTTTAATATTTCATATCCTATTTTTACCTCTTCAACAGGATTTGCTGATAATGAAACTCTTATAGTATCTCCTATGCCTTCCATTAATAGCATTCCAATGCCTATTGAGGATTTAATGCTGCCAGATGTTAAGCTTCCAGCCTCAGTGATTCCCAAATGTAAAGGATAATCACAAACTTTTGAAAGATTTCTATAAGCTTTAGTTGTTAAAAAAACATCAGAAGATTTAACGCTTATTTTAAAATTAAAAAAATTTTCATCTTCTAAAATTTTTATATTTTTCAAAGCGCTTTCGACTAATGCCTCTGGACATGGTTCTTTGTACTTTTCTAACAGTGATTTTTCTAAAGATCCTGCATTGACGCCAACTCTAATTGAACAATCATTATCTTTGGCTGCCTTAAGGATTTCTTTTACCTTTTCTTTTGATCCAATATTACCAGGATTTATTCTTAAACAATTGGCTCCTGAATTTGCTGCTTCTATTGCTCTTTTATAATGAAAATGAATATCTGCTACTATGGGAACTTCAACATATTTTAAAATTTTTTTCAATGCTAGAGAAGATTCTTGATCTGGACAAGACACTCTTACAATGTCCGCTCCCGCTTCAGTGATTTCATTGATTTGTTTAATAGTAGCATCTATATCAGTTGTTAAAGTATTTGTCATTGATTGCACTGAAATTGGAGCATCTCCTCCAACCTCTATTTTACCAACTTTAATTTTTTTTGTTTTTTTTCTTTTAATGTCTCGAAATGGTCTTATGCTCATTTAACTATCAATCTAAATTAAATTCTTTGTGCAATTTTTTTACAGCTTTTTTTGTTAATTCTTCTTTTATAAGAACTGAAATTTTTATTTCTGATGTTGAAATAGCCAATATATTTATTTTTTCATCTGCTAAAGATCTAAACATTCTATACGTTACACCTGGGCTTGCTATCATGCCGGCTCCAATAATCGATACTTTTGCAAGTTTATCATCATGTGTAACTTTATTATAATTCAATTTCTCTTTATTTTTTTCAATTATACTTAGTGTTTTGCTTAAATCTTCACGTTTTATAGTAAAAGTTATATTAGCATTTTTACCATCCAGGGATGTATTTTGAATTACCATATCAACATTAATATTATTTTTTCCTATTGGTTCAAAAACATCAGCAGCCACTCCAGGTTTGTCAATTACTCCAACTATAGAAACTTTGGCATTATCTTTCGAATAAGCGATTCCTGTTACCACTTTTCTATTATCAATATCATTTTCTGATACTATTTTTGTTCCTGATTTTTCAGAAAAAGAAGATCTTACATGAACGGGTATATCATCAATCATAGAAGCTTGAACAGCGCTGGGTTGCATAACCTTTGCTCCCAAGGATGCCATTTCCAACATTTCCTCATAAGAAATTTTGTCAATTTTTTTTGCCTTTTCATTTGTAGAAGGATCTGATGTAAAAATACCTTCAACATCAGTGTAAATTTCACAGGAATCTGTTTTAAAAAATTTTGCAATCGCTACCGCTGACAAATCAGATCCTCCGCGACCTAATGTGGTAATTCTATTATCAATCGATATTCCTTGAAACCCGGGAATGACAGCTATACCGCCATCGGAAATAAAATTTAATATTTCATCAGTTTTAATTTTGATTATTTGTGAGGAAGAATAATTATCATCTGTTAAAATAGGAATTTGCCATCCTAGCCAAGATCTGGATTTAATACCTAAATTCATTATGGCTGCTGATAAAAGTGAACAAGAAACTTGTTCTCCAGATGAAAGCAGAACGTCTAATTCTTTATTATCAAAATTTTTACAAATCGATTTAGACTTTTCCGTAAGATCATTAGTAACTCCTGCCATCGCAGAAACTATAACGATTACTTCATTGCCTTCATTATGCCTTTTCTTAACAATATCGGCAACTTTCTTAATTTTTTCAATAGTTCCGACTGATGTTCCGCCAAACTTAAGAGCTAATCTTTTCATGATAAAATATCTTATTTACTTTATGTAATATTTAATAATAAATACTCTTATTTATAAAAATGCACAAGTGCATCTAAAAAAGTATTCATTTTGACAACTATAGATAAAACAGAAATAGAAAAATTTTCGAGATTGGCCAAAGATTGGTGGAATCCGAATGGAAAATTCAAGCCATTGCACCTCTTTAATCCAGCTAGAATCAAATTTATTAAAGAAAAATTAATTTCTCATTATAAACTTAACCCCAAAACTGAAACTCCGCTTAAGGGATTAAAAATTTTAGACATAGGCTGTGGTGGAGGGCTTTTGTGTGAACCGTTAAATCGTTTGGGTGCTAAAATGACAGGTATTGATGCTGCTAAAAATAATATTAAGGTCGCACAAATGCATTCGCAAGAAATGGGTTTAGAAATAGAATATCAACACTGCTCACCTGAAAATTTAAATTTTACTGATGAATTTGACGTAATTTTAAATATGGAAGTTGTTGAACACGTATCTGATTTAAATTTATTCATTAAAAATTGTTCAAAATTAATCAAAAAAAATGGAATTATGTTTATTGCTACACTAAATAAAAATTTAAAATCTTATATATTTGCAATTTTAGGAGCTGAATATATTTTAAGATGGTTGCCAATCGGCACTCATGATTGGAATAAATTTTTAACGCCAGAAGAATTAGAAATGGTTGTTAAAAAAAATGATTTCTCTTCGGGTGAAACTGTTGGAATGAAGTTTAATTTTTTATCAAAAACCTGGTACAAAAGTTATGACTCTTCTGTAAATTATATTTCAACCTTTTTAAAAAATTAGTTTTCAGATTTATCAACCCACGGAATAGTTGCAATATCTATACCCTCCTCAGCTAACTCAGCAGCTTCCTCCGGTGTTGCTTTTCCGTAAATTCCTTCAGAATTTTTCTTATCGTAATGTATACTTCTGGCCTCTTGAGAAAAATTATCCCCAACATTTTTGCAATTTTTTTCTATATATTTTCTTATTTCTACTAATTGTTTCTTTATATTTTTTTGAAATTTGTTTTTTTTAATTATTTTTTTTGAAGTATTTGCCAAACTTGGAGACATTATTGATTTCTTTACTGAAGTTGAATTGCAGTAAATACATTTAATTAAATTTTTCTTTTTAAGAAAATCATATTCTTGTGAAGTTAAAAACCAGCTCTCAAAAGTTTTTTTACATTTGCATGTTAAATTATATTTAATCATTGAATTAAGTATACTATTTATTTAGTTGGGTAAAAATACAAATATTAATTTCTATAGTCAGCATTTATATCAATATAATCATGTGTAAAATCACATGTGTAAACTGTAAAAGATCCGCTGCCTAAATTTAAATTAATTTCAATATTAATTGAGTCCCATTTCATATATTCCTTAACTTCTTGTTCATTATAATCTTTTGCTACTTTGCTTTCTTCGACAACCAAAAAATTGCCAATTTTTACTTGGATCTTATTAGGTGTAATATTTTCACCTGACTTACCTATCGCCATAACAATTCTTCCCCAATTTGGATCTTCGCCGGCAATTGCTGTTTTAAATAAAGGAGAGTTAGCAACAGAAAAACCGATATTTTTTGCCATAGATATAGATCTTGATCCTATTACATTTATTGTGATGAATTTTTTTGCCCCTTCGCCATCTACAATTATTTGCTTTGAAAGATTTAAACATAAATTATGTAATGACTTTTCAAAATTTTGAAGCTTGGGATCTAAGACATTATATATTTTTGAATTTTTGGCAGCTCCTGTTGCAAAAATTCCCACCATATCATTTGTTGAAGTATCCCCATCGACGGTTATAGCATTAAATGTTGTGGCTGCTACTTTTTTCAAAATAGCTTTTAAAAATACAGAAGGAATATTTGCATCTGTAAAAATAAAAGACAACATTGTAGCCATATTTGGATGTATCATACCCGAACCTTTTGCTATGGCAGAAATTTTGACTAATTTATTTCCTATTTTACATTCTTCATAAGCTAACTTGGGTCTAGTATCTGTTGTCATAATAGCGCTTGCAGCTTTAAACCATACATACTTGGTTTGTTCTGTTCTTAATTTTTTTACTAATTCAGGTATTCTATTTTTTATTTTTATATAAGGAAATTCTTCCCCGATAACACCTGTGGAAGCAAATAATAAATCAGTAATTTTTACAACGTCATCTACGCCTTTTGGAGTTTGAGATGACTTTAAAGTTAAATTTTTTGATAACGCCATCGCAACTTCTTTTAGGCCTTGAGCCCCTTTGATTCCAGTAAATGTGTTAGCGTTTTTGGTATTAACGAGTAAAGCTTTTACAAAATTCCTTCTAACTTTTAAATTCCAATTTATACTAGCCGACGTAACCTTTGATGTTGTGTAGATTGATGCAAAATTAGCACCTTCTTGAAAATAAAATAGCGAAAGGTCGTCTCTACCATCGCCATAAAGATCTGCAGAAACTGAGGATATTTGCAGACCCTCGATAGGCTGTAATTCTTGAAATTCACCCATTTTTGATATTTTAATTTTTGGATTCAGAAAATTTTTCAAGTTTACAGTCATTATTGTTTAAAATTTAATATTAATGATTATATAAGTCTTAATTGAATTAATATAATTTATACTACATTGCAAAAAAAAAATAATTATTTATGTTAAATATTGGCTCAATTATTGGCAAATTTATCAAAAATTCAAGTCAGAAAGAACTTGATAGGCTAAAATCAATAGTCGCAAAAATAAATGCATTAGAAGCCGAAACTAAAGGATTTTCCGATGATGCTTTCCCTGCCAAAACTGCAGAATTAAAATCTAAAGTGGAAAAAGGAGTGAAGTTGGATGATGTTCTTCCTGAAACATTTTCATACGTTAGAGAAGCGGCTAAGAGAACGATAGGTGAAAGACATTATGATGTTCAACTAATGGGCGGAATTATTCTACATCAAGGTAAAATAGCCGAAATGAAAACCGGGGAAGGAAAAACATTAGTTTCTACCTTGCCTGTATATTTAAACGCACTATCTGGAAAAGGAGTTCATATAGTTACAGTAAATGATTACTTGGCAAAAAGGGACTCTTCTTGGATGGGTAAAATTTATAAATTTTTAGGAATGAACGTGGGATGTATAACAAATGAAATGGAAGATGATGAAAGAAAAAAAAATTACAATTATGATTTAACTTATGGAACTAATAATGAATTTGGATTTGACTACCTAAGGGATAATATGAAATATGATATCAATCAAATGGTGCAGAGAAATCACTTTTTTTGCATAGTTGATGAAGTGGACAGTATTCTTATAGATGAAGCAAGAACTCCACTTGTAATATCAGGTGCAACTGAGGATAAGTCAGATCAATATTTTGTCAGCAATAAATTTGTTAAAAATTTAACCAAAGCTGATTATGAATTAGATGAAAAAAATAAAAATGTTATGCTTTCTGAAAGCGGTATAGACAGGATTGAAAAGCTATCGAAAACTTATGGCATGCTAAAAAACAATAATTTTTATGATCCTCAAAATATAAATTTGGTACATCACATCAATCAGGCTCTTAGGGCGAATTTATTATTTTCAAAAGATACCGACTATATTGTTAGAGACAACAAAGTTCAAATTATCGATGAGTTTACGGGTAGAGTTCTTGAGGGAAGACGATTTTCTGATGGATTGCACCAGGCTTTAGAAGCAAAAGAAAAAGTTGAAATTCAAAGTGAAAATCAAACTTTAGCTTCTATAACTTATCAAAATTATTTCAGACTTTACGAAAAATTGTCTGGTATGACTGGAACGGCAATCACTGAGGCGGAAGAATTTTATGACATTTATAAACTAAAAACTGTTTCAATACCAACCAATCAAAAAATGATAAGAAGTGATTTAAATGACCAAATCTTTAGAACTGAAAAAGAAAAATATAAAGCAATATTAAAAAAAATAGAAGATTGTAATCAAAATAACCAACCAGTTTTAGTTGGTACAACTAGTATAGAAAAATCAGAAAAAATTTCAAATTTACTTAAAGAAAAAAAAATATCTCACAGTGTTTTGAACGCTAAACAACATGAGAAAGAAGCTCAAATTATAGCTGGAGCTGGTAATTTAAACGCTGTTACCATAGCAACCAACATGGCTGGTAGAGGAACAGATATCAAATTGGGTGGCAGCCCTGCTGTTGACTTTAGTGACAGTTTAAAAAAAGATGAAAGTCAAATTTCAAAAAGAAATGAGGTTTTAAACAAAGGTGGATTATTTGTCATCGGTACTGAACGACACGAAAGCAGAAGAATTGATAATCAGTTAAGAGGAAGATCAGGAAGACAAGGGGATCCAGGAAAATCAATATTTTATATTAGTTTAGAAGACGATTTAATGAGAATATTTGGGTCTGAGTCCATTGACGGAATAATGAAAAAATTTGGTCTAAAGGAGGGTGAATCTATAGACCACCCATGGATAAATAAAGCTTTGGAAAGAGCTCAACAAAGAGTTGAGACAAGAAATTTTGATATAAGAAAAACATTATTAAAATTTGATGATGTTATGAATGATCAAAGAAAAGTAATCTTTGATCAAAGGAAGGAGATTCTTAAATCAAATAATATTAATGAAATAGTTAATTCTTTTTCTGAAGATGTGACTATACATTTATCAAATGAAAAAATAATTTACGAAAGAGAAAATAAGATAGAAGCTTTTAAAATAAAAATTAAACCTATATTGGGAAGGTCTATAGAAGAATCGGATCTTATTAAAATTAATGACTTAAAAGATAAAAATTTTGAAAAGTTTATTAAAGAAAAATTTGAAAATTATAGAAAAAAGAGAAATGAACTTTTAACAGAAAAAGCTAATTTGCAACTCGAAAAAAGAATATTGCTTCAAACAATTGATTTTCTTTGGAGATCACATCTTCAATATTTAGATCATTTACGACAAGTGGTTGGTCTTCGAGGATATGCGCAAAAAGACCCTTTGGATGAATTTAAAAAAGAAGCTTTTAAATTATTTGAAGATCTATTATATAAAATTAAAATAGATTTTATTACTTTTATTAATAATCTCCAAATAGTGCCACAAAAAACAGGGGTTGATAATGTTGAAAATACAAATAAAAAAATTGAAAATAATCCAAAATGTTTATTAATAATAAAAAAAAATGAAAAAATATCTAGAAACGAGAAATGTTTAGCTACAGGAAAAAAATTTAAACATTGCTGTGGAGCGTTATAAACTAATTTAAAAAAAATAATATTATAAATAAAAATATAATTAAAATACCAATTAACTCTATTTTTTTTGCTAAAATATTTTTTTTGACTAATCCTAAAAAATTATTTTTTACAACTAAGCCATCTTCTTCATTTAAAAGTGTAGAAAAGCTTCTTTGTCTACCTATATTTAGAAATTTTTTCTTTCTATGTTCAAAAATTTCTTCGTCAGTGTATTTATCGAACTCATTTAAGTATTTTATTAAAGCATTTTTAGTTGGTAAAATTACTTGCTCTTTGTTTCTGTGAGCTCCACCGATATCCTCTGAAATTATTTCATCTATAATACCCATTTTTAATAATTCTGTAGCAGTGAGTTTCATAGCTTTTGCAGCTTCCAAAGATTTAGTTGGATCTCTCCACAATATGGACGCGCAGCCTTCTGGTGAAATCACCGAATAAATTGCATTTTCAAACATTAAAATTTTATTTGCTGATGCTAATGCTATTGCTCCACCTGAACCACCTTCACCAATTACAATAGAAATAATTGGAACCTTAAGTGACATACAACAATTTATAGAACTAGCTATTGCTTCTGCCTGACCTCTTTGTTCAGCTCCCACTCCAGGATAAGCTCCTGGCGTATCAATAAATGATATAATTGGAATTCTAAATTTATCTGCAAGTTTCATTAATTGAATACATTTTCTATAACCTTCTGGTTTCATCATACCAAAATTTCTTTTCAGTCTACTGTTTAGATCTTCTCCTTTTTCTTGTCCTATCACTAAAACTGATCTGTCTTCAAAAATGGCAAATCCTGCTATAACAGATTCATCTTCTGCAAAACGTCTATCTCCAGATAAATTTATAAAATTTGTAAATAAATTTTCTATAAAAAACTTAGCTTTTGGTCTTTCTTCGTGTCGGGCCACTTGAGTTTTTTGCCACTCATTTAAACTTGCGTAAGTTTTTTTAAGTTTTTTCTCTATTTCATTTTGTAATTGGGATATTTTTTCAGTATTTACCTCAGATATTCCTTCTTTATTAAAAGGATCTTTTAACTTATCAATTTCCTCTTCAAGGGCTTTAATATCTCTTTCAAATTCTAAATAACTTTTCATTTAATTAAATGAATAATACTTGATTAAAAATATATATAAATATAAAAATTAGTGGCAAAATTTTGTCTCTTTATGAATTACAAATCGCAAGGAAAATTGTCAGTAGCAGAAGAATTATTGGAATTCGTTAATAACGAGCTACTGCCTGGTACAAACTTGGATCCAATAAAATTTTGGACTGGTTTCGATAAAGCAGCACATGAACTATCACCTATAAATAAAAAACTCCTTTTAATTAGGGAAGAAATGCAAAAAAAAATGGACGTGTGGTATATTGATAACAAGGGTAAAGAATTTAATACAAAAAGTTACACTAACTTCTTAAAAGAAATCGGATATTTAGTTAATGATGGTCCAAATTTTTCAATAGAAACTAAAAATGTAGACTCTGAAATATCTAATATTGCTGGACCACAACTTGTAGTTCCAATAATGAATGCAAGATATTCTTTGAATGCTGCCAATGCTAGATGGGGAAGTTTATATAACGCTTTGTATGGAACAGATGTAATTTCAGAAGCGGACGGAGCAGAACGAGGAAAAAAATATAATTATGTACGGGGAGAAAAAGTAATTAGATATGCGCGTGAAATATTAGATAAAAATATTCCGCTTCAAAAAGGAAGTTGGAAAGATATTGCTGAAATTCCAAAAATTGAAAACAACCAATTAAATTTAAAATTAAAAAATCCTAAACAGTTTATAGGATATAATAAAAAATCAAATGATTTGTCTTCTTTATTATTTAAAAATAATAATCTTCACATTGATGTTTTATTTAATCCTAATCAAACAAGAGGAGGTCTTAAAGATAAAGCTGGAATATATGATATAATTTTAGAGTCAGCCATAACTTCAATTATGGATCATGAAGATTCTGTTGCAGCAGTAGATGTTAAAGACAAAGTTCATGGTTATAGAAATTGGCTAGGCTTAATGAAAGGAGATTTAAAATATGAAGGGAAAAAAAACACAGGAAATAAACCTTTCACTTTCAAAAGAAAATTAAATTCTGATCGTGAATATATATCTCCCGGTGGGGGAAAAATTAAATTGCATGGAAGAGCCTTAATGCTTAATAGAAATGTGGGGCATCTAATGACGAATTCCTCAATTCTATTACAAAATAAATCAGAAATTCCTGAAGGCATAATGGATGCATTTATTACAACTGCCGCAGCAATTCATGATTTTAAAAATAAAAAAAATTCAAGAACAGGTTCTTGTTATATTGTAAAACCAAAAATGCATGGCCCTGACGAAGTGGCATTTACTAATCTGATCTTTGAAAAAGTAGAAGAAGTATTAAATTTAAAAAAATATACAATTAAAATTGGAATAATGGATGAAGAAAGAAGAACAACCGTAAATTTAAAAGAATGTATCAGAGCTGTAAAAAATAGAGTTGTTTTTATAAACACTGGATTTTTGGATCGCACAGGTGATGAAATGCACACCTCTATGGAAGCAGGACCAATGATTAAAAAGGGTGATATGAAATCTTCTAAATGGATCGCTGCATACGAAGATAATAATGTGGACGTGGGATTGACATGTGGTTTTTCAGGTATAGCCCAAATAGGAAAAGGAATGTGGGCTGCACCAGATAAAATGGCTGATATGATGTCTCAAAAAATTAATCATCCTAAATCTGGAGCTAATTGTGCCTGGGTCCCTTCCCCAACTGCCGCTACACTTCATGCATTACATTATCATCAGATAGATGTTTTTTCTAAACAGAAAGAATTAAAAAACAGAAAGCCTGCAAAATTAACCGATATTCTTACGATCCCGGTAGCAGATAGACCAAATTGGTCCGTAGAAGAAATTATGAGAGAGTTAGAAAATAATGCTCAAGGAATTTTGGGTTATGTTGTTAGATGGATAGACCAAGGAGTAGGTTGTTCAAAAGTGCCTGATATTAATAACATTGGCTTAATGGAAGATAGAGCGACTTTACGAATTTCATCGCAACACATTGCTAATTGGCTTCATCATAAAGTTTGTAGCAAAGAACAAGTATTAGAAACTATGAAAAAAATGGCAAATATTGTGGACAAACAAAATATAAGAGATCCGGACTTAAAAGGTTACGCTTCCTATACACGTATGTCTGATGACTTTGATAAATCTATTGCTTTTAAAGCGGCTTGCGATTTAATATTCAAAGGCAAGGAACAGCCTTCTGGATATACCGAACCAATTTTACATCATAGAAGGTTACAAAAAAAAACTAATCATTAACAACTGGACCTCTATTTTTGAAAGCAGAATAAAGCGTTCCATCATCTAAAAATTCTATTTCTCCGCCCACTGGTACACCTAGTGCTAATTTCGATATTTTTATTTTGAAATTTTTAAGAATATCCTGAATATAATGTGCTGTAGTTTGACCCTCTACTGTTGCGCTTGTAGCCAAAATTACCTCTTTTACCGAATTTTTTTTTACTCTATCTATAAGAGACGAAACTAAAAGCCCATCATCTTTTTTGCCCTCAACAGAAGATAAAGTTCCACCTAAAATATGATAATGACCCTTATAAATTGCTGAATCTTGTATTGCCCACATATCTGCAATATTTTCTACTACACAAATTTGATCATAGTTTTTATTGGAACAAGTGCAATTTGAATTTGCTGACTTTAAATTTCCGCAAATTTTACATCTAACTATATTTTTGTAAACTTGTGCTAAGGTATTAACTAAAGGTTTAGTTAGTTCTTCCCTATTATTTACTAATTTTAAAACAATCCTTTTTGCTGACTTTGGACCTAATCCTGGTAGTTTTGAAATTATTTTTATTAAGTCTTCTATATCTCTTGCATTTGCCGTGGTCATATTAATCCTTAAAAAGGAAATTTAAATCCAGGTGGTAAATTAATGCCTCCTGTGACTTTAGAAATTTCTTCAGAAGTTTTTTTTTTTAATTTAGATTTGGCATCATTATGAGCTGCTACAATCAAATCTTCAATTATTTCCTTGGATTCTTTTAGCAGAGAATCTTTCATAAATATTTTTTTTAACTCGCCATCTCCATTCATAATAATTTTTACTGCATCTCCGCCTGAAATGCCTTCAACCTCAATTTTTTTTAACGATTCTTGCGTTTCTTTCATTTTATCCTGCATTTTTTTTGCTTGGTTTACTAAATCTGAAAAATCTTTCATATTTCTTTATTCCTATTTATTTTTTTTTACTTCTATTAATTCAGCATCAGAAAAAATTTCTTTAAAATCTTTGTAAATATCACTTTTTTTTTCAAGATCTAACATTTCTTTTTTCTTTTCAAAACGCATTTCAGAAAATGTTTTATCGCCAGCGTTTTTAGTTAAAGTAATAACCCATCTTTTTCCTGTCCATTCTAATAATTTTTTAGAAAGATTTCGAACAAAGTTTTTGCTTAAATTTTCATTAAAAGTTATATCCATTTTACCATCTGAAAATTTGACTAAACTAACATGATTTTCTAAATCATATTTTAATTCGATTTCTTTTTTTGTTGATGATAATTTAATCAATTCTTCAAAAGATGAAATATTTTCAAAACTTATTTTATTTAGTGCTTCGTTTGAATTTTCTAATGTTAATTTTGGTTTAGTTTGTATCGTAGGTTTGATTTGTTTTTTTGATATTTTGCTTATCTCATATTTTTCATTTGTTGGATTGCTTATTTTTTTTTTAATTTCTAAATTGTCATTATTAATAATGTTCTCATTTTTATTTAGTTGTTCCAAAACCCCTTCGTATGTGGGCATGCCTTTTAGATGAATTAATCTTATTATTAACATTTCGAGGGATAAATTTAAATTGTTTACAATCGACAATTCATCCATTGCCTTTAAAATAAATTGCCAGAAAATAATTAGTGAGGATTTTTCTACTCCTTTAGAAATTGATTCAATGTTCTCTATTTCCGCCTCTGATATTGATAAATCTGAATCTAGCTTGTGAAGATTTTTTTTCTGTATTACAAAATATATTATTTCTAATAAATCATTTAAAAAACTTTTAGGTTCAATTCCTTCGTCGATCATTTTTCTTAGGTGCGCAATTGAATTATCTTGATCGCCTTGAAATATAAACTGCAAAAGCTCTAAAATTTTTGATCTATCAGCTATTCCAAGCATTTTTCTTATATGCTCTTCCTGTATTTCTGGACCAGATGAATCTTGAGAAATTAGAGCTCTATCTAAAAGAGATAGTGAGTCTCTTACAGAGCCTTCAGCAGCTTTCGCAATCAATTTGATTGCGGGTTCTGATATTTTTCCATTTTCATTTTTTGCAACTTTAGAAAGATAATTAAATAAAACTTTTATTGGCACTCTGTGCAAATCAAATCTTTGACATCTTGAAATTATCGTGACTGGTATTTTTTTTATTTCAGTAGTAGCAAAAATAAATTTTAAATGTTTTGGAGGTTCTTCTAATGTTTTCAAAAGACCATTGAATGCTTGTTTTGAAAGCATATGAACTTCATCTATAATAAATATTTTATATTTTGCACTCGTTGGGTTATATTTTGAAGATTCAATTAATTCTCGTACATCATCAATGCCGGTTCTAGATGCCGCATCCATTTCTAATACATCCAAATGTTTCGAATTTGTGATTTCTTCACAGTGATTACAATTACAGTTTTCCTCTTTAAGAAAATTTTTATTACAATTTAATGCTTTTGCAATTAATCGAGCTGTTGTTGTTTTTCCAACACCACGTATACCTGTCAGCAAATAAGCATTTGGCAATTTGTTTAGCTCAATTGAATTTACGATTGTTTGAACCATTACTTCTTGACCAATTAGTTGACTAAAATTTTTAGGTCTATATTTTAATGCAAGAACTTTGTAATTTTTATCTTTCATAAATTATTTAGGAGACTGAACAACAACCTGGAAAGTTATCGTTACGGCTGCTACGTTTCCGTCCTGACCGGGTTATGCGAAAAATTCCACCCATTGCCAGCCTCCATTATTATTATATCAGCATCAAATTAATAACTACAACATACATATGGTTGTGTGTTAATTTTTAAATCTATACTGATGAGCTTCATACACCCCTAAAACATCAAGCTTTTGCGTATGGAATCCTAATTCTTCAAGTGCTTTCTGAAGCGAAGGTTGTTCTATATGTCCTTCAATATCTATATAAAAGTTTACTTGATCAAATGTATTTTTGACTGAAAAACTTTCTAACTTGCATAAATTAACACCATTTGTAGCGAAGCCACCCAAAGCTTTGTACAAAGCGGCTGGTATGCTTTTTAACTTAAATATGCAACTTGTAATATACTTTTTGTTTTTGAGCTCTGGATGTTTTGAATCTTTACCCATAATAAAAAACCTGGTTACATTTCCAACTTCATCTTCAACGCCTGATTTTAATATTTCTAAATTGTAAATTTTTGCTGCAAGTTCAGATGCAATAGCTGACTCACTTTTGTCTTTTTTGTTAGAAATAAATTTTGCTGAACCTGCCGTATCTGCAGAAATTATTGGTTTTAAATTATTTGAGGAAATTAATTTTGTGCACTGACCTATTGCTTGTGAATGACTCCTAACAGTTTTAATATCATCCATAGTTGCGCCCTTAATTCCAAGTAAATTATGTTTAACGATTTGAAAATGTTCAGCATGAATCTGAAGTTTATACTTTGGAATTAAATAATGTATATCAGCAACTCGTCCTGCTAAAGAATTTTCTATCGGTATTACAATTCTATATTCAGAATTATCTTTTGCTAATTGAAAAGTTTCTTCAAAAGTTGGGCGTGCTATGACTTCAGCGCTAGGAAAAATCTCTAAACTAGCTAAATGAGAGTAGGCTCCCTTTTCTCCTTGAAAAGCAATTTTTATTTTTTTTTCCATATCAATTCATCTCTTTTATAACTTTTTCTAAATCTTCTTTTGTATCTACACCCAATGGTGCAAAGTCACTTAAGCCAACTTTTATTTCAAGATTATTCTCTAACGCTCTCATTTGTTCCAAATTTCTTTCTTTTTCTAAACTTGATCTTGAAAGCTTTACATACTTGGTTAATGCAATATTTGTAAAGGCATAAATTCCAATATGATGATAAATTATTTCATTACTTAAATCTTTCTTTAGTCTAAAAAAATCTAATGCTGTTAAAAAATTGTCTTTTTTCAATTCTTTTTCTATATGAACCTTCACAATATTAGGGTCTGATATATCTTTTTTATCCTTTATAATTGATGCCAATGTCCCAATATCACATTTATTAGTCTTCATAAATTCTACAAGTTTAGAAATTGATTTAGGCTTTATATTTGGCATGTCCCCCTGCAAGTTCACTATCAAATCAGCTTTTTTTTGAAATTTTTTAAGATACGCTTCATATACTCGGTCGCTTCCAGTCTGATGACTGGGTTTAGTTAAAATAGCATTTCCTCCATTTTCATTAACGATTTGTAAAATTTCTTCATCGGGAGTTGCAACAAATACTTCTCCCACGTTTGACTCTTTTGCTTTGTTAAACACATGAACAATCATAGGTATGTTTTTAATTTTAGCTAAAGGTTTGTTTGGAAATCTTCTCGCTGATAGTCTGGCGGGTATTATTATTACAGTATTTTTCATGAAAATAGAAAATTATGCGTCTAAAAGTCCATTTTATTTTTATAAGTCATGCTATAATTTAGCTTAAAGTTGTACTAAATTTATAAGACTTATTAAAATGAATAAAATTGTTGTTTCTGTTGTATTGGCTGTAATTATCATTTTAGGAATAAATAAAATTACAGATTTGATATATTTTGTAGAAAAACCAGAAAAATCCGCTTATCAAGTTGCAAGTGTAAATACCGAAGCTAGCACAAATGCATCTGAAGCAAATGCTGAAATTTCAGAAACTAAAAATATTATGGCTTTATTCGCTTCAACAAGTGCTGCGGATGGTGAAAAAGTTTTTAAGAAATGCGCGGCCTGCCACAGTATTGAAAAAGGTGGAAAAAATAAAATCGGTCCTGCTTTGTGGGGAGTGCTGGGAAGAAATGCAGGTACCGTTTCGGATTACAAGTACTCAAAAGCTATGGCCGCATATGGAAAATCTTGGTCCTTTGAAGAAATGAACGGTTTTTTACTTAATCCAAAAGAATGGATAAAAGGAACAAAAATGTCTTTCGCCGGTCTAAAAAAAGAAAATGAGCGTGCTGCAGTTATACTTTATATGAATAGTAATAGCGATAATCCATTACCGCTTAATTAAAAATTTATTTTAAACACCATTCAATAATACTTTTTTGTATATGTACTCTATTTAAAGTTCCATGCCAAACGGCTGATTGCTTTCCATCAATGACGTCATCCGTTACCTCTTCTCCTCTGTTTGCGGGTAAACAATGCATAAAAATTGCATCGGCTTTGGCTAATTTCATAATTTTTTTATTTACTTGATAAAGTTTTAATAATTTTTTTTTATTTTTATTTTTATTTTTATTTTCATCCCCCATAGAAATCCACTTATCAGTTATAATGCAATCTGCATTATGAGCAGCTTCCTTGGGATTTTTTGTAATTAAAATATTTGCTTTCTTTGCTTTAGCCCATTTTACAATTTTATTATTAGGCTTAAACTGCTTTGGGCAGGCAATATTCAAGCTAAAATTAAATTGAGCCGCTGCTTCAATTAAGGAATATACAATATTATTACCATCACCAAGCCAAGCAATCTTTTTATTTATAATAGATCCTTTTAATTCTTCAAAGGTCATAATGTCTGACATGATTTGGCAAGGATGACTTAAATTTGTTAAACCATTTATTATAGGAACTTCTAAATGTTTTGAAAATTTTAAAAAATGTTCATGTTTATTAGTTCTCATCATTATAATTTCACCATATTTGGACAACACTTTAGCTGTATCATAAATGCTTTCATCTCCACTACCGTAATGACTTTCTTTAGGATTTAAAATTAATACGTGTCCCCCCAATTTTTTCATTGCAAGTTCAAAAGAAAGTCTTGTTCTGGTTGATGGCTTTTCAAAAATCATAATTAAAGTCTTGCCTATTAATTTATTATTTAAAACATTTTCCGATTCCTTTTTTTTTTGTAATTTTGCATGTTCGATAATTTTTCTTAGTTCTTTTTTGTCTATATCGGCTAAATTAATAAAATTTTTCATAATTAATTCATCTCTTTACAGACTTTTTCGATTAAATTAATTGCTAAATTTAATTCTTTATTATTTACTGTTAATGGTGGGAAAAGTCTCACAACATTTTCTTCTGCTTTTACTGTCAGCATCTTATGTTTCATAAGTCTCTCTATAAACTGAACATTGTCTACTGATAGTTTTAATCCTTTCATTAAACCAACACCTCTTATTTCTTTAATAATCATTGGATATTTTTTTTTTATTTTATTTAAACCTTCGTCAAAATATTTTCCTTTTTTTGAAACATTTTTTAAGAAATTTTTACTAAAAATTATATCTAACACGGCATTCCCAACGGCCATTGCTAATGGGTTTCCACCGAAAGTACTTCCGTGAGTTCCTGGCGTCATACCTATAGAAACTTTTTTCGTAACTAGGCAAGCGCCAAGCGGAAATCCTCCACCAATTCCTTTTGCTATTGGTACTATGTCAGGTTTTATGCCGGATTTTTCAAAAGCAAAAAATTTACCAGTTCTATATGCGCTTTGCACTTCGTCTAAAATTAAAAGAATTTTATGTTTATTACATAACTTTCTTAATCCTTTAAGGCAAAAACCTGGAACAACTTTAATTCCACCTTCACCCATAATAGTTTCTATCATTATAGCCGCGGTATTTTTATTAATGGCTTTTCTTATAGCCTCATGATCTGCGAAAGGAACTTGATCAAAACCACTAACCTTTGGTCCAAAGCCTTGGGTGTGTTTTGGGTTATTTGCAGCATATAGAGCGGCTAAAGTTCTCCCATGAAAAGCACCTTTAAAAGTTATAATTCTATTTTTTTCAGGTTTTCCTATTTTGTGAAAATATTTTCTCGCAATTTTTATGCTTGCCTCTGTAGCTTCTGTTCCTGAATTTTGAAAACAAACAAAATCTGCAAATGTATTACTTGTAAGCCTTTTTGCTAATTTTTCTTGCTCTGGAATAATAAAAGCATTAGACACATGCCATAATTTCTTAGATTGTTTTTGAATAGTTTTTACTAGATGCTGATGACAATGTCCTAGGATGTTTGTTGCAATACCTTGAACAAAATCAAGATATTTTTTTCCATCTTTAGCAAAAAGATAGCTTCCTTTTCCTTTTGTAAAATAAATTTTTTTTCTTGCATATGTGCCAAGAATAGAGCTCATAAGTATATTATGATTTAATTTTATAACCTTTTTTAAATAAAATAAATGAAACAAACCATATAAAAAAAGTTAAAAAAACAAGATAAAAAAGACCAAATTTTATTGATCCATCTGAGGTACCTAGAAATCCGTATCTAAACCCATCTATTATGTAAAAAAAAGGATTTATTTCACTAATTCTCTTAAGTGCATTTGGTAATAATTCAATCGAATAAAATGTGCCAGATAAAAATGATAATGGAACTATAATAAAATTGGTAGCGGACGCCATATGATCAAATTTTTCAGCCCATAAACCTACAATGATACCAATTGAACTTAAAATGAAAGATCCTAAAAATGTGAAAATGAAAATGTAAAAAAAACTATAATAACTTAGATCTATAATAAAGTTAAACACAAATATAGAGAAGCTAGCAATAATTATGCTTCTTGTGCACGCGGCTAGGTTTATTGCTAAAGTAATTTCACTAGCTGTTAAAGGAGCATATAAAATATCAACTATATTACCTTGTATTTTTCCAATCATAATAGATGAGGATGAGTGTGAAAACGATTGTTGAATCACCTGCATCGCTATAAGTCCTGGAGCTAGAAAAGATATAAAGGGAAACCCTAAAACGTCACTTCTGTCATTACCAATGGCTAATGACAAAACTAACAAAAAAAGAAGTGAAGTTACTAGCGGAGATACAACTGTTTGAACAGCAACTATTAAAAACCTTAGAACTTCCTTTTTATAAAGTGTCCACAGTCCTATCCAATTGATGTATCCAAACTTTTTCTCATAAATTTTGTATTTATTATCAACTTCGTTCATTAAAAAAGCTTATATATCAAAAGGGTATTAAATAAAGTCTGACTAGAAATTTAGTAACATTGTTAACAAAATATCCACATGGGGTATGCTTTTTTATTGCAAATACAAAATATAGTAGTTTTAATCAGTTTAATATAATGAGTTATTGGACCAAAGATAAAATCGAACTTTTAAAAAAATTGTGGGCTTCTGGATTTTCAGCATCTGCCATCGCAGGAAAATTAGGCGACGGCGCCACTCGTAACAGTGTAATAGGAAAGTCTCATAGGCTTAAGTTAGAAGCTAGAGGTAAAACAAAGAAAAATTTACCTAAGTCAGAATTGCAGATTAATAATAAATTAACAAATAAGGAAAGCAAGCTTGGAAAAAAAGCAAGATTTAGAGCCCTTTTGCTAGACAAGAACTTTGAACCTGAAAATCCAGTTTATGACTTAGAAGATTTAACGGACAAAAAGTGCCGTTATCCAATTGGACATCCAAAAAATGACCCTACATTTCATTTTTGTGGCCGCACACCATTTAATGATTCAGTTTATTGCAAGCTCCATTTAATGTTATGTTTTCAGCCAAAAAATGCAAAGGAAGAAGACCAAATTACCGAAGAGGATATTCCTAAGTTTATAGAAAAGAAAATTAAATCAGCTTAACGGTGTTTTTTCTTTAAATCTCTTTTAAGGTCATCATGATCGCCCACAACTGTATGATACCTGCTTTTAGTAACGTATTTTTCTAAAAAAGGTACAGCTAATAAAGGTAAAAATCCCCCTATAACTATTCCAAAAGCTGCACTTTTTAAATGAGGATCAGCTAAAGCTGCTATAAAATCTGCAATGATATGAGCTAAAACAATTCCAACTATTCCAGCAATTGCTCCGTTGGATATTATTTTTAATAAACGATTTATACTCCAGCCAGTATAAAAACCAACTAGCGGTATAAAAGTATGTATGAAACCAAAAGTCATGCCTCTTAGTACGCTGTGTTCTTCTATTAATTCTTCTAAAAAATGAAGAAATTCAGGTAGTTCGTGTGAATGCCCTTCTGCAGCGTAAACATAAGTGACGCCAAAAATAGACATAATCACAGTTAAAAAACTTATTTTTTTCATTAGATACATC
>MDTE01188189.1_pt1 | contig 20621 bp, 26 predicted proteins | sample 811231 | NCBI WGS metagenome assembly MDTE01 (sample SAMN05326651, study PRJNA326480) | marine metagenome | isolation source: seawater | place: Indian Ocean: Red Sea | collected 2010
CCTTTTCCATTAAGTGGGAGGAGCAGGATTTGAACCCGCGGACTCCTACGAGATCGGATCTTAAGTCCGACGCCTTTGGCCTGGCTTGGCTATCCTCCCCTTTATATCTTTACTCTCTACCAGAAAAATGACTTTCGTTAGCCAAATGTTGTCACGTCTTTCAACACTATCTCTTCTAGAGGCCTATCTTGTGGACCTGTGTCTGCCCCTCCAATCTCTCTAAGTACTTCGATTCCTTCTACTACTTCTCCAAACACCGCATGCTTTCCATCGAGCCATTCACACGGAACTAGGGTTATAAAAAATTGAGACCCATTCGTATCCGGTCCACTGTTTGCCATACTTACCATTCCTTCTTTATGATGTGTCAGATCTTCATGGAACTCGTCGGCAAATGGATACCCTTCTATCCCCAGATTCGATGGCCCCCCTGTTCCATTCCCATAGGGGCATCCTGTTTGGATCATAAAATTCGCAATTATTCTATGAAATTGAATATCCTCGTAAAACCCCATCCCTGCTAATTTCTTAAAACTTTTAACAGTGTTTGGGACTTTATCCTCAAATAATTTTATCTTAATATCGCCCTTTGTCGTATGTAACACAGCTTTTGTTGTCATACTCTTATCTCCCCCCTCCCGATCTAAAATACGTTCGCTTTTGTCCTCTGATTCATCTCCCCTCTGTTGTGACCCTATACAACCCACTAGTGCCATTGGGACCATCAATACCTTTGAGAGAAACAATCGTCTTTGCATTTCTACTATGTCAATGTTCGCCAAACAAAATTAATCTTAAGGAATTCTTACTCGAATATGTTTGTCATTTCGCGATCGAATATATCATCGGCCCCAACACGAGTAAAATAATCCCTAAATATCCAAAGTAAACATCCCCTCCCCCCAATGACGGGGCGAGTGTTAGCAATAACCCAAATATACTCACATTTATCGCAGTTATTTTTCTAGATCCAAAGACAAACCCAACTGGGAGTGATAGGATGAACATGGCCAATATCACCTGGCCAAGATTATAATTGACAAGAAAGTCGTCTAGTAGTGGCATTGGTACCAATATACTCATTACATCCTATCCTTCGTTGCCACTCTTTAACTTTCCGTTACTTTGTGCTTCTATTTCCTCAAAAATGTTATTCAAAACCCAATGACAATGAATTGATGCAGTACCGCTTCCCTGTCGGCTTTGGACCATCATCAAATACGTGTCCTAGATGCCCTCCACAATTTGAACAAGTGACCTCTGTTCTATTCATACCATGGCTCAAATCTGAACACAAATCTACACTTCCCACAATCGCATCCATGAAACTTGGCCATCCTGTCCCTGATTTAAATTTTTCCGACGAATCAAACAACTTTGACCCACACCCGGCACATGTAAATATGCCTTCTCCTTCTGTTTTCAGATGCGTTCCGCTAAATGGAGCTTCGGTTCCCCTTTCTCTTAAAATGTGATATTGTTCCTTCGTTAAGACTTCTTTCCACTCTTCGTTAGATAAATTTTTTTTAGCATCCCGTTCGTCCATGTATGCCTGTTTCTTCTATGCTGTCAAATAACTTCTGCACACGCGTTTTAATGTCATTTCGGATCTCTCTGCATTCTTCTATACTCGCCGATCCTGGATCTGCCAAATCCCACACTATGACCTCTGTACCCATCTCTGATGTATCTAAAGTAGAACATCCCATTGTCACAATCATGTCACAAGATGCTATTTCGATGTCATCCATTTTTCGAGGAATTCTTTCTCCCAATTCTTTTCCGACTTCTCGCATCACTCTTACCACTTTTTCATGAATTTCATCTGCAGGATCAGTCCCCCCTGTACGAAGTTCAATTTCAGTTATCCTGCGGATTTTACATTCTTCTTCTGCAAATGACATTGCCATTTGACTCCTCCCTGCATTCCTGACGCACATAAACCCTATTCGGCCCCTTTCCATGGTTCTTCATCACGTCAAAATTTAGCAGTAAATAAATAACTCACTATTATATCTATATATTTTATTAATCACCTTCTTTAAAAAAACAATGGGCCCACTCGGATTTGAACCGAGAACCTCCACCTTATCAGAGTGGCGCTCTACCTGGTTAAGCTATGGGCCCAGAAATATGTCTACTCTTTCGAGATGGGTGTCAACATGCTAAAACTTTATCTTCTATATCTTGTTTTATTGATGCCGATCTCCTTCGTCTCTAATAATATAAACATTATCTCCAAATGAATATTTACTCCGTATAGTCCGTTCTCCCCATTTCTTCACAAATAAACGTATTGGGTATCTTGTTGGTGGTAAAACTAGTATCAACCCCACCAAATCCGTTATCAATCCTGGTGTCAATAAACATACGCCAGCAATCATAATGCAGATTCCATCTATAATGTGATCTGTTGGGAGCTCCCCCTTTTGAAATCCACCAATTAATTTCTGTATCGTGTGCGTGCCCTCTGATCTGACTAATAATAATCCTATGGAAGCAGTTATAATTACCATCGATGCAGTTGGAAGCAAACCCACCATTTCAGCAATTCGGACCAATAAAAAAATATCTGCTAATGGAACCAATACCAGTATCAACCACCGATATCTCTTCATAATCATTCCACTTTGAGCTCTCGCCTTAGATTTCCCATTGTGGCAACTCTTTCTGCATAAGCATCATGTTGATGTATGGATTCATCATTGGATTGTACCATTGTCACAACCACTTCATCATCTAGATGGCTAAATCTGCCAATTACATTTATCGCCATACTGCGCACACAATCTTCTACAAATTTTGCATTAAGGTGTGCATGATATGTCATATAATCCTCATCTGGCCGCTTAGCCAAATTAAAAATTTTTGCACTCATACTCTCCCGAGCCACATCAATCAAATCTTTCACATCTATGTCCGGTGAATTTTTACTTTCCATCTTGAGAATGGCGTGTCCCCTTTGTGAGTGTCCTGCTTGTGGTACCTCTTCTAAAAACTCTTCTACTTCTTGTTCTTCAAGGCCCAAATCAGCTAATTTTTTCTTTGCCCTTTCTGACATCATTTCTCTAGAACATGGACAAACAGTAATCCCCGTCACTCTGGCACCAATTTCCTCGTGCCCGTCACCTCCTTCCTCTGAAACTGCCCTCGCAATTATAATCGCGGTACTCTGGGTTTTTCTCTCTGTTACTGGGGTCTTTTCTCTAATGGTAAATTCAGCTTCCATGCCCACTTCTGCACGAGTTGTATATGCATGTTTGCTAAGTAACAAATCTGCAGCTTCTTTACATATATGTTCTATCCTGAGTGTTTTTTTCCGAATGGCCATTTCTAGTATCTCATCTATTACTTCCATATTCCGACTCATGTCCGCACCCTTTCTGACTCCTGGTAGGTCTACTAATGCTTCAAATGTAGCCATCAATACGTATGGCCTGCCACCTTCTCGATCTATTTCTACGAGCTTCTTCACTCGCTTGACACCCACTCTGTTCAATCCCACCTCTATTTCAGGTTTTGTGGCTTGTATGTCCGGTAGGTCTTTCTTATTCATCACCCTATCCTTCCACTAGCATATTACATATACATTTTTATCTTCTATTATCACTTTGTACGTCTTTACATGAATCTTGGAATCTCCAATATGTTCCCCATTCTCGAGTTTAAATTCCCATCCGTGCCATGGACATGCTATAGTTGGAATCGAAGAAATAGTCTCTTCAATTCTATTCCCCGGACCTCTCCAATCTGCTTTAATCTCCTTTTGAATTTGCCCCTCGCATACTGGTCCACCTCTGTGGGGGCATGCATTTTGCACTGCATAGTATTTTCCTTCTACATTGAAAACTCCTATCTCTCCCTCTCCATCTCTTGATATCACCTTTCTAGATCCAATTTTTAATTCACCCTCTTTGCAAACCTTAACTTTTTCAGTCATATCCCAAATACTCTCTTGGCATTTTTCCCCAATATCAGTTCTTTTTCTTCATCTGTTAAAAAAGGTATACTTTTAATAGCACTTGGGGGGTCATAATCCCAATGTGGGTAATCAGAAGCATACAATAATTGACTAGCTCCGCCTAGTTCTTCTATCGCACTTTGGAAATAGTCTGTACTTTTTGGTTCATCCAACGGCTGTGTCCCATAGTAAAAATTAGACATATATTCTGATGGCTTCTTTGTCAATATTGGCGCCTCAGAAGACCGCTTAAGATATTCTGCATCTAGACGTGCCATTAGAGATGGAACATATAATATCCCTGATTCTTGGAATATTATTTTGAGTTCTGGAAATTTTTCTGCAACACCTTGGATCACTATACTCACCAATTGAGACATATTACTCCATAAAAAACCAAGTGTATGCGTTTCTATAAATTTTTCATAACCTTTGATATAAAAATAGTCCAAACTAGCACCACCTGCATGAAACACTAGTGGTAATTTTTTTTCTTGACAAGCTTCATAAATTCCATCATATTTTCTATTTCCAAATGGGGGCTCAGGACCGCCACAAATCATACAAGCGCCAACAAACCCCTCCTCTTCTCCACATCTATCAATAAGTTCCACTGCCCTTTCGGGATCCTGGTATGGTAGAACCAATAGTGCATATATTCCCTCATCTGGATCTATAATCCGATCTAACATGTAGTCTGCATATGCATTAGCGATTAATTCGGGTCTCTCGTCATCCCCGCCCAGACGTGCAAATGAAAGCATCTTTTGTGTAATTACTATTATTGCATTTGCCCCTACAATTTCCATCTCAGTTGGAATATCTTCGGGAATCATCTGCCCCTTTAGATATCCGACCTCATCACGTTGTATCCTCCCATACATGTAATGATCTGGATAACCCGATGAAGGAAACATTTTATTTGGTTTCCGTTTAAACCGCTGCTTAAACGGATTTTTATCTGGCATATAGTCCGCTAGCTCTGGCAATGATTCTAGATAGTGGGCGTCACTATCTACAATGTAATCACTAGTCATACTTGTGATAGCTATTGCTTACATAAAAACCGTCCCACTCCTATATTTTCTATATTAATAACTATAATCAGACACCCTTTTCAAGATTCAAGTACATTACTGTTACATAATCTAATGGACCGGAGGCTTTATCAAAAATGAATCCTGGAGACCACGTTCGAGTTTCTCAAAACGGATCTTCATATGAAGGGATGTTACTCCCTTCCCCCAATGACCAATATCTCATTTTAAAATTATCCGGTGGATATAATGTTGGTATTTCCTCGGAGGGTGCTTCTATAGAACTCGTCGCCCCTGGAAGCATTCCAATTTCCACCCAAAAAGCCGAATCCGATGGCGTATCTAATATTACATTTGACGACGATCTTCCTACTATTTCTCTAATAACCACTGGGGGGACTATCGCATCCACTATCGACTATAGAACGGGGGCTGTCACATCCCAGTTCGATGTAACTGACATATTACAATCTATACCCGAATTATCTGGTTTAGCAAATTACCGTGGAAAGATAGTCGCTAATATATTATCAGAAAACATGACTCCTTTGATTTGGCAAGACCTAGCGAAAGCAATTTTCGAATAAATAGAATCCGGAGTCGATGGTATAATCGTGATGCATGGAACTGACACAATGCAATTCACCGCAGCTGCAATTTCTTTCATGATTCGCACTCCCGTACCTATAATTTTTACTGGGAGTCAACGCTCTTCTGATCGACCTTCTAGTGACAATTTAATCAATGTAGTTTGCGCAGTCGAAGCTGCAAAATCGGCATGCGCTGAAGTTTTAATTTGCATGCACTCGAACGATTCAGACGATTGTTGCTCTCTCCACCGTGCAACTAGGGCAAGAAAAAACCATACTTCAAAAAGAAGTGCATTTGAGACAATAGGGAATCAACCTCTCGGTGAGGTAGATTATTTGACCCATGCCGTTACCTACCGAAGAGACCACAAAAAACGTGGAGAATCTAAACCTCTCCTCCAATCTAAACTAGATATGAACGTTGAATTGATCAAATACACTCCTGGCATGGACGTCAACTTAATCGATGCATGCTCGGGAAAATCAGGTTTGGTAATAGAAGGAACAGGATTGGGCCATATCCATACTGATTTTATCCCCCATCTTTCCTCTCTCATCGAAAATGGAACTCATATTGTTATGACTAGTCAGTGCATTGACGGGCGTGTATGCTCTCGTGTCTACGATACTGGAAGGGATTTATTAGACATTGGTGTGATCGAAGGAGAAGATATGCTCCCTGGAACTGCAAAAGTCAAATTAATGTGGGCACTTGCCAATCTGGAAAATGTTGCAGAATCAATGAAAACTTCTATAGCAGGCGAGATCACAAAACCCTCTCGACCTTGGGAATAATGCTTATTTATCACCCCCCGCTCATGGGCGGTATAATTGCTAGTTCGTCTGTATCTCTTACAAACATTAATGAAAAGTTTTCCGCTTCAATTTCTTCCCCATTATGCAGAATTTGAATATGACCATGGACTTCTCCTTTCTCATCTATCACCGATGATCTTAGTTCTGGTATTTCCTCAAATAAATTAGAAAGGGCATCTCCTATTTTAATTTCATCTCCCATTTCAATTTCAATTTCTCTCATCCCTGCCACTTCTGCAAAATTAGCAAATAATTTCCATTTCATAATAAAACACTATATTAAATTACCAAACTTGATTCTAATGCTATCTGACACATTTCTTCAATTCTTTCCACCACATTTCTTGGAAACTCTTCCCCCTCGTTCTCACCCTTTTTTGACCCATCTGCTAAATTACCATCTACAGTAAGTATGGCACCCGCTTCCATTCCAAATCTCCTAGCCAATGTCAACACAACCGAAGTTTCCATCTCTACGGATAGTAACCCAGCACTTTTCCACTTTTGCATATATTCTTCTGTTTCTGCATAGTATGCATCATTGGTCACTATGGCACCCACGTAGAATTTCTGACCACGTTCAATTGATATGTTTGTTAGCGCCGAAACAATCTCCTGATTCGCCACTGCTGGATATGCCACAGATTCATATCTCTTCGTCGTACCTTCTTCTTTTGCAGCACCTGTAACGATAATAAATTCTCCCGTTTCAATCCCATTTTGCAACGCACCTGTCGTTCCCACCCGAATCACCTTTTTAACCCCCACTTTGAACAATTCTTCCATAGCTATTGCAGTAGATGGACATCCAATCCCCGTAGAACAAATTGTTATTCCTTTCCCTCTATATTTTGCATTACAAATCCGGTATTCACGATTTTCAGAAACGATCTCGTATTCATCTGCCAAAGAGGCGATCATTTCTACACGACTGGGATCTCCTGGTAAAAGTACAATCTCGTTTAATTCCCCTTCTCCCACGAGTATGTGCGGTTGCTTTCTCATATCTCTTCCTTATCCTGCAACAGAATATAATATTAGGTTATGTATCCCCGGACCAATACCAATTGAAATCATCACTATTAAGAAAATCCTTGCAGATAGGGGTTTTTCTTTTACATAGTCCACAAACAAAAAAACGAGTGTAATAGCCAATACAATTTTAACAAAAATGAACACCCAACCCCCTCCAATAATATTTGCAGTGGGGAGTGATGAACCAAAATCTAGTATGATCTTTGAAACTGGGGTTTGTTCGCTAAAATTCAATATGTCGACCCCAATAGCTGTAGAGATTCCATCTATGACTTGGCCTACCACGACCAACAAACCTGTACTACCTAACACCTCTGAAACTTCTTCATTTTTTATTTTTATGCCTTCCCAAACCAATATGGATACGACAACCGAAATCCCCAATCCTGCAATTCCCCAAACAGGGTGGGTCAATCCCTCACGTGATAAAATCACCATCACAAAAACGAACGCAAACATTCCACTAAATAGAAGAATTCTTGCTGCAATCTGATCTCTGCCCATGATCAAAATAATCGCCCAGACACAACCCAATATAATAAATGTGGATAGATATACAACAGGATTTCCAAATAAGAAAGAAATTTTATCTATGGGTCCTCCTTCTCCCACACCTATGACACCAAGTACTCTCAAACTTGCACCAAATGCCATCCATGGGACCAGAGACATGATAATTCCATCATTGATTTCTACTTCATATTTCCAAATAAAAGCAGCCAAACCTAAAAAGCAAACCAAAACCAAAATCGATTGAGATGTATTAGGAATTCCAAAATCTGCAGGCAGGATCTGAAACATACACTTTCTTGTTTTGGACACTTCAAATCATTTGCGACTGTAAGAACATCGTCGCTTTTTTGTGCTTTCTGGTAGTATCTCCACTAGATAATGGCATCGTATCACCTCGAAACTTATGGGTGCACGTCAAATCAAGGAGAAAGCAAGATAATAGAACAACTCCTTCGCGATGCAGGGCATCATAAAGTTACAAACCCAGAAGTAGCAGACGTTGCTATTTTGAACACTTGCACTGTTATAGAAAAAACAGAACAAACGATGCTAAACAGAGCACGAGAACTAGAACTTCTAGTATCTGATTTAATTATAACAGGCTGCCTAGCACTTGCACAGCCAAATTTAATCTCCGAATCTGGAATCAATGCCCGTGTCTGTGGATGGGACGAAGTCCCACTCGCCGTAGGCAATGGTGAATGCCCAACACCTACAAAAGATTCATTGCCCATTCTTGATGGGGTAATTGGAATCTTGCCCATCGCCCGAGGCTGCATGTCCGATTGCTCTTATTGCATTACAAAAAAAGCAACAGGAAAAATAAATTCCCCCTCTCTGGAAGAAAACGTTTCAAAAGCTCAAAAATTGATAAAAGCCGGAGCAAAGGAGATCCGAGTCACTGGTCAAGATACTGGTGTGTATGGGTGGGATCTTGGCAAACGAATTCTGGACCAACTCCTTGATGAAATTTGCGAACTCCCCGGAGATTTCCGCATCCGTCTAGGAATGGCAAACCCCAAAGGAATTCATGGCATTTGCGAATCTCTCGCTACTGTTTTTTCCAAGCATGAAAAAATTTATGATTTTATCCACACTCCTGTACAATCTGGATCTAACAATGTCCTAGGCCAAATGAGGCGTCAACATCAAGTAAACGAGTTTAAAGATATAGTGTCTATTTTTAACCAACATCTAGATCACTGGACTTTGGCAACAGATTTTATTGTTGGATTTCCCACAGAAACTGCAGAAGACCACTATCAGTCACTAAACCTGATACGAGAAGTCCGACCTGAAAAAATTAACATAACTCGGTTTTCTAAACGCCCTGGAACTGACGCGGCACAATTAAAAGGCCTCGGAGGAACTCTTAAAAAGCAAAGATCATCTGAGATGACTCAGCTAAAGCTCAAGATCACCTCGCAAGCTTATAGGGATATGATTGGGACTACTCATTACCTCCTTGCAGTCGAACCCGGCCTCAATGGATCGATGAAATGTAGGGATGAAGCCTACCGACAAGTAATAATAAAAAATCATGAAAATTATGGAATTTCCCCCGGAGATTTTGTAAATTCACGCATAGTTTCGTCTGAACATGTATATGCCTTCGCAGAACCTGTATGAATCAATCTCTATTATCTCTCAAATCCTTTCCCAATCGAATAAAACATATTCCCAACTAACCATTGTCCTCCATCTGCAACCAATACTTCCCCTGTGATGACTTCTGCTGCGGGGGAACATAGGTACAACACTTGCTGTGCCATCTGTTCAGCACTAGTTATCCCTCCAATTGGAATGCTATCTTCCATTTGATTAATCACGAAATCGTCCCCTATCAAATTTTCTTTTACACCATCTGTTAATACAATCCCTGGACACATTGCATTCACTCTTATACCATATCTTGCCCATTCGAGTGCCAGTGTTCTTGTCAAATTAATTACTCCTGCCTTCGCAGCCCCTGAATGTCCAACATAAGGTGCAGCACCCCACGCATAATTAGCAACTATATTCACGATAGAACCTCCCTTTTGCTTTAATAATGGGAAGCATTTCTTGGAAACTCTGAATGTCCCATCCAGTACTATGTCCACAACCGCCCTCCATCCATTTTCACTAAGATTTTCTATCGGACAGAAAAAATTACCCGCGGCATTGTTCACCAAGATGTCTATTCCTCCCCATTTTTGTTCAATAAATTCAATCGCGTCTTCTACACTTGATTCTTCTCTAACATCCATGACTTTCCATTCTATTATTTTCCCTGTTTCATCTTCCATTTTTTTGGAAGCGAGATCTAATTTTCCAGCATCTCTCGACGCAATAAATACATTGGCACCATGCTCCAAAAAGGCCTTTGTAAACCCTAGCCCCATTCCTGTTGCACCTCCTGTTATGAATACCTTTTTTCCTTCAAATAATTCCTTTTTAAATACACTATCTTCCATACCTATGCACGTCTCCAATGCCACCTAATCTCCCATTGAAGATAAAGACTCAGCATCTGTACAATTATTTCTTTTAAAGTTTTCAATTCATTCAAAAATCCAAACGGATCTGTCCTCTCCTCTGTCCTCTGTACCCTCTTGCAGAACAAATTCTTCATGTAATTTCTGATATGTTTCTTGAAGGCCTTCTATAACAATTTTTGTATCACTTAATAACGGCATAAAATTCGTATCTCCTTCCCATCTAGGAACAATATGCGTATGCATGTGGTCATTAATTGAACCGCCGCTCCCCTTCCCCAAATTTAAACCAGTATTGAATCCATGTGGGTTAAATGCCGTTTCTAATGCCCGCAATGCTCTAACTTTCAAACGTGTATGTGCAAATAACATCTTTTCACTCAAATCCGAATATGACCCTGTGTGCTCTTTAGGAATCACCATTACATGACCCGGGTTGTATGGGTAATTATTCAAAACCACATATGCATATTCATTTTCAGCTATTATGCCCACCTCTCTACCTTTTTTCTTTTTGTATATTTCACAAAATACACACCTATTGGGTGCATCTTCCCACTCTTGTCTAGAAATCCATTCCATCCTCCATGGGGTAAAGATTTGGTCCATATGTGACAGTATAGCAGAGACGTATTTAGCTTATCTTTCTTCTATTCTTATCTAGTTATTATTTCACAACCATCTTCCATCACGATCACTGTATGTTCTGCCTGACTCACTAATTTTCCTTTTTGTTCTCTTAGGACTGGGTATCCTCTGATAATCCTCGCCATTTTCAATCTCTGCAATGAAATTTTTCCTTGCCCTTCTCCAATCCATCTTGCAGCAAAAGGAAGGGTATTGTATTTATTTTCAATAGTATCTATGAGCTCTCTTGATTTTTTACCTCTCACAGATTTCTTTTGAATCAAAGAAAATATTTCTTCTTTCCCCCCTTCCGTCACTTTTCCTCCCCCTAAGGTAGCAAAAGGTTCGATTGCAACAACATCTCCTAGTTCTAGTTCTACTCCCGTTCTAATAGCACAATTAGGAATATTGGGCCCTACGTGAGCATCGTATCTCCCCACTCCATGACCTGAGAGGTTGAGTATAGTATTATACCCCCTATCTCCGATCTTTGATTCTATTACTTCCCCTATTTTTCCAACGTTTACCCCTGCTTGCACAATATCCAATGCAGCCTCCAATGCCACCTCCGAAGCTTCCACGAGTTCGGGATTCCCCGATAAGTCCACAGTTTTGGCAGCATCTGCAATCCATCCCTCAACATGAACTCCTATGTCTAGGCATATCATATCTTCTCCAAATTTAGTTTTTTCATTTATACTCGGAGTAGAATGTGAAGCTTCTTCATTTATACTTATGTTCACAGGAAAAGCAGGTTCTCCTCCCATCTCTCTAATTTTATTCTCTGCAAATTCTGCCACTTCCAAATGGGTTGTTCCCACTTCGATCATGCCCTCGGCTTCAGAAAGTGTCTCGGAAAGAATCTTCCCAGCTGCCCGGTGTTTCTCATACTTTTCAGATTTAAAATCTACTCCTTCCACAAATCTATCCCTTTATATTTTATCATACAATGAAGAATTAGCTCTCTTCTTCACCGAGTAAGACGGCATTTACTTGTCCAGTTTGACCTGGTCTAGATGTAACTTTTGCTCTCCCCGCGCTGGTGTCTATTATTGCTCCTTTTGTAATGATATTACGCCGAACATAATTCAAATTAGCTGCATTATCTACTACATTTTCTATGGTGGCAACTATTGATTTTTTCCCATCAGATACCGTAACTTTATCTGTTGATAATGCTCGAATTTTTTGTGCTTTACTCCTCGAATTGAATACTTGTTTTCTTGTTTCTCCAATATTCGTGTTCGATGGTAGTCGACCAAGTTCTGCTTTTCTCTTTTTTCGGAAAGAACTCAGCCGTCCACCTGTCCGTTTTCTTTTAGAACGGCCTTGAAACTGCATACAACAATCGAATCCCGCAATATATTAAAATGAAGCGGTCGGGATTTTATCACCAACTAGCAAAAATATTATTGCAGTATCTACTTAGTCCAATTTTCCACTTCTATCACTCCTTTCCCACCGTCCGATATGTTTCTAATCTGTGACGTACATTGTACATCCAATGACTTTCTTTGAACAACTTTCTAATCGGATCAAGTCCATAGACAGCATACTGTGCATAGGCCTCGACCCCAATCCCCTCAATCTCCCCGACCATCTCCAGGATGATGATTTACCTAGTTGGAGTTTTAACCGACGCATTATTGACGCGACCCATTCTTATGCAGCAGCTTATAAACCAAATGCGGCTTATTATGAAACTCCAAATGGTTGGATTTCTCTAATCGAAACAATAGCATATGCCCATGGAAAAGGGGTCCCTGTCATCTTAGACGCCAAACGGGCCGACATAGGAAACACGGCACATCAATATGCTAAAATACTGGATATAGTCGATGCAATAACTGTTAATCCTTACATGGGTCTCGATTCTCTCAGTCCATTTTTATCTAGATCTGATACTGGGGTATTTATATTATGCAGGACGTCCAACCCCGGGGGATCTGATTTACAAAATCTACAACTCTCAAACGGATCTCCTTTATACGAACACGTCGCCCGACTTGCACACAACTGGAATGAACAAAAAAATATAGGTCTCGTAGTCGGTGCCACTAATCCCTCTGAATTAAAAAAAGTAAGAGAAATAGCCCCGGATCTCCCCTTCTTAGTCCCTGGCATTGGGGCTCAAAATGGGGATGTGGAATCTGCTGCAAAATATTGCTTATCTTCTAATAAAATAGGATTGGTAAACTCTTCTCGTAGTATTATTTTCGCAGGAAGTGGTGATACCTTTGACAAAGCTGCTGGAGACGCGGCAAAACGTGCTAGAAATATGCTAAATCAATTCCTAAAGTAATTCGTGTACCCATGGGTAATGTACCAATGCACTCGATTCTCTTACTTCTTTCAAATTTTTGTACCCCGCAACTCCGATAGTACTCTCCAATTCTGCAAGTAAATTCCCAATTGTCTCATACACTCCCTGTTCTCCTGCTAGCGTCAATCCATATGCGTAAGGCCGACCAACTTGAACTGCAGTAGCTCCCAAAGCTAGCGCTTTAAATGCATCTGTCCCCGTCCTAATTCCACTATCGAATAAAATTGGTATTTCGCCGTTCACTTTTTCCGAAATTTTATCTAGGGCGCTAGCGGCCCCAATCGCACCGTCGATTCTTCTCCCACCGTGTGACGATACTACTATTCCATCCATACCTATGTCCAATGCCATTTTTGCATCTTCTGGATGTAATATCCCTTTCAATACAATCGGAATGTCAACGACTTCTCTAAGTCTGTTAATATCTTCCCACGTGAGACTAGAATTATATTTATATCTGGATTTTATCAGTCGAATTGTTTCTTCATTAGCAGAATCCCAATTATCAATTTCAATTCCCAATGAATCTGCCACTATTGGGTCTGAAAGAAATATAGCTTTTGGAGCATCTTTGTCTGTAGACCATTCTGTGTTTATACTGTAATTAGTTTCCATCGATCTAGGTTGCCATGGCCCCCGTTGACCATCCAGAGTGATGAAAATAGCATCATATCCTGCCGATTCCGCTCTAGATGCAAAACTCTCTGTCACTTCCCATTCATTCATCCAGTATAGTTGGAAAAATTTTGGAACATCAGCCATAACCTCCGCGACCAATTCCAACGGTGTAGACGACCAGGTACTCAGCGTCATAGGGACATTTTGTTTCTTCGCTGCCCTCGCAGTTCCTAATTCTCCATCTTCATGGTACATTCTTTGAGATCCTATTGGTGCCAATACCAATGGGGTTGGAAGTTGCTTACCAAATAATTCAACTCCCATATTTATCTCCGAAACATCCCTTAACACGCGTGGAACAATTTCATACCTATCAAGCTCTCTCCTATTAGAGGCCATTGTTTGCTCTTCTCCGGCCCCCCCTGATGTATATGCATATGGCCCCGGACGAAGCTTCGCTTTCGCTTCTTTCTCTAACGATTCAAAACGTACTGGAATTAATTTTCCATTATCTGAAATTTCCTTCCTTCTTTTTTTATAAAAATTCCCACTTTCTGAGTTAATATCTTTCATTGTTCTTTTTTGTATTTACAACATATATATTCCCCCCCCTCAAAAGTACTATTGATGAAAACCCGTACCATCTCCAACAAATATTTATATTTAATTTTGATCTTTTTCGCGATGGCTTTTATTATCTTGGCCTCCCGACAAACCGTTGCAAACATAGACCGATTTATGAATACTATCGGATTCATTTTTGCCATTTTGGCATATCTAGATATGAGGTATCTGGACAATCAACATAATATCAATTTTAACCTAAAAATATTCCATAGAACTATACCTGAACCCATTGTCCAGTCTATTTACTGCGTCTCAATATTTTTATACGCACCAGTTATCCTTGCATATGTTATCCACCGAAGGTCTATACTCCCCAACGCTCAATAGACCCATTTCCATGCGACGGCCGGGATTCGAACCCGGGTTGTGACCTTGGCAAGGTCACGTGATACCACTACACTACCATCGCCAGTAGAGAAATGTCAACTTGGTGATACAAAAAGACTTACGAACAATGTCTCTCCTTGAACCGAGCGTGACAGATCTATCTTCAATCGCCACAAACATCTATCAAAATAACATTTCCGTGCGACTGCGGCACATGGTGTGGATCAAAGCGCCACCCTTATACGGGCTGAGACCTGAAACTATCGCTACAGTCTAGTGGTATTATAACTAAGACGATGTGATGACTCGAACAGTTCTCATACCTACTTCGCTCACTCGGGAATCTGAGAATATGCGAATGGCGACTCTTAAAATTGGCTATATAGCCCGCGCGGCTGCCATTTTTAATATAGATCGCATTTGCATTTTTCCAGATCCTCTTGGGGAAGGCGATTTAGGTGTAGAATTTATCAGCACCGTTTTGGGATACGCTGCTACTCCTCCATATCTCCGAAAAGAAATATGGGGACAGCGCCCAGAATTGGCTTATGCTGGAGTCCTACCACCTCTTGGAATTTTACCACGGGCCGGCTCTGGATCAGAAGATTTAGAGTCGTTAAGACAAGGAATAGTAACCCAGGTCGGACCTGATAATCGCGTTTGGGTAATTTGCGGAATGCAAAACCCAATTTCCCTACCAATTCCTACTGGTATGGATGTTGATGAGGGACAACGCGTTTCTGTCAGAATCTCTTCCGAAAAACCACTCCGAGCTCGACTACTACTCGATTCCTCACCTGGAATCTTAGTCGAAAACACCGATCTAGAATCTGCATTACAACGAGATGATGCAGGAATTAAAATCGCTGCATCTCGGTACGGGAATCCACTCGAACATAAGGATCTAGATGAACTTATATCTCGGGTTGATAGGGAAGGAATGACAGTTGCATTTGGGGCCCCCGGCAGGGGTTTGCCAACGATTCTTGGGTTAGACCCCGAAGAAACACTTGATCCAGGTATGTCTGGTATCAAGTTTGATTGTTGGCTCAACACAATTCCAAAACAAGGTAGCAAAATAGTGCGAACCGAAGAGGCGATGATAGCGACTCTCGCACTACTTTCTCTCTAAACAATACAAAACAATCATGCCTAGAACGCATAGACCCCGAAAAGGTTCACTCGCATATGGCCCCCGGAAACGAGCGGCTGATCATATCCCTCGTTTCAATTCTTGGCCACAAAGCGACAGTGAGCCAAAGCTCCAGGGTTTCGCTGGATACAAAGCTGGAATGACGCATATAGTTGCAACAAACGATCAACAAAATTCTCCACTTTTTGAAATGGAACAAACATTCCCTGTCACCCTCGTCGAGACCCCTCCCATGCATGCGGTTGCAGTCCGAGCATATGAACAAACGCCATATGGACTCTATCCTCTAACTGAGGCCTGGACAAACAATCACCACGAAACATTAAGTAGGTCAATACCACTACCTAAAAAATCAAATTTGGACGAGACCGAAAAATCCCTAAGAGAATTATCTGACCAAAATAAAATATGTGACATACGAATGATAACTCACACAGTCCCTGTTTCTGTCCGAGGAGTTCCTAAGAAAAAACCAGACATAATGGAAACAAGAGTTGGCGGGGGGTCTATCTCCGATAGATTAGATTTCGCATTCAACTTATTACATGAAGGTGGGGTCCACAATGTGACCGATATTTTCTCAGAAGGTGATTATCTCGATGTAGCAGGTATCACGAAAGGAAAAGGAACACAAGGGCCTGTCAAACGATGGGGGGTTCAAAAACGAAAAGGGAAACACTATCGACAGGGGTACAAACGACGTATCGGAAATCTTGGACCTTGGAATCCTTCGCGTGTTAGGTCTACAGTCCCACAACAAGGACAAACTGGCTATCACCAACGAACAGAATACAACAAACGCCTCGTTTCCATAGGAAATGCAGACGAATCATCCGTTTCTGGTGGATTTTTAGGCTATGGAGAAGTAAACGGTCCCCATGTACTCATACACGGTTCTTTGCCCGGTCCTCAAAAACGTCTATTGAGATTCCGAAAAGCAATAAGGCCAAATAATAAATCCAATTCCCCTATTGAAATTCATCACATCTCCAAATCATCAAATCAAGGATAATCTACTATGAAAGCTACGCTACTCAATCTCAACGGAACAAAAGAAGGAACGGTAACACTTCCATCTGCATTCGACACACCATACCGGCCAGACCTAATTCAGAAGGCAGTAGTGGCATCACAAGCCAACCGAAAACAACCCTATGGTTCTGATCCTTTTGCTGGGAAAAGAACTTCTGCAGAATCTCTAGGCAGTGGACGTGGACTTGCACAAGTACCCAGGTCCAATGGACGTGGAAGAAAGGCACCCCAAACCGTCAGTGGCCGAAGGTGCCATCCTCCTAAATCTACCAAATCTTATTCTCTGAAAATCAATGATAAAGAGCGGAGACTAGCAATTAGAAGTGCAATTGCCGCAACCGCAAATCCAGATTTAGTCCGGGCCAGAGGACACAATTTTGATGAAAAAGTCACACTACCTATTGTTGTAACAGATGATTTTTCAGATTTAACAAAAACAAAAGATGTTATAGAGGTCTTCAATAAAATTGGAATTTCTGCAGATCTCCTTCGGTCCGCCTCAGCAAAAGTACGTGCTGGAAGGGGCAAAACTAGAGGGAGAAAATACAAACGATCCAAATCGATACTACTAGTTACTTCTGGAGATGCCCTACTGGCTGCCCAAAATGTTCCTGGTGTAGATGCAGTAACAGCTAGTCAAATCAATACAGAAGATCTCGCACCGGGGACTCATGCAGGGCGCTTGACCATATGGACTGAAAGTGCAGTTCAAGAGGTGGAACATAAATGAGCATTCTAATGTATCCTCTCATAACTGAGAAAACGATGGATTCTATCGATTTTGAAAACAAGTTAGTTTTCATAGTCGATCTCGGTGCATCAAAACCTGAAATCAAACAAGCAGTAGAAAATCAATATGGTGTCTCTGTCACTAAAGTAAATACTCAGATAACAATGAAAGGAACAAAAAAAGCAACAGTACAATTATCCGAAGAAGACGACGCACAAGATGTTATTTCTAGGGTGGGGGTATTCTAATGGGGCGTAGAATCCAAGGTCAGAGACGCGGACGTGCTGGAACTTCTGGTAGTTCTACCTTCAGGGCACCTTCTCATAAATACAAAGCCAATCTCACTCACAAAAAGAGTCCTTCTAATTCCGAAGCAATACAAGGAACTGTAATCGATATAGAACATGACCCCGCTAGAAGTGCTCCCGTTGCACTTGTAGATTTCAATGACGGTGACCGTCGATATGTTCTAGCTCCTGAAGGAATAGCAGTCGGAGATTCTATTGCAATTGGAATTTCTGCAGAAATAAAACCAGGAAACACTTTGCCCCTCTCTGAAATCCCCGAAGGCCTCCCTGTTTGCAACATAGAAGCAAGACCTGGAGACGGGGGGAAATTCGTTCGGTCTAGTGGAGTAAGTGCAATTTTGATCAGTCATGATGTCCACGCCGCAATGGTAAAACTGCCCTCCGGTGAAATCAAACGACTAAATCCTAAGTGCCGTGCAACTATTGGCGTGGTGGCAGGTGGGGGGCGAACCGAAAAACCATTTGTCAAAGCAGGTAAGAAATACCACAAAATGCGAGTAAGGGGTACTAAATACCCTCGTGTAAGAGGTGTGGCCATGAATGCAACAGACCATCCTTTCGGAGGAGGAGGGAGGCAACATCCTGGCCGTCCAAAAAGCGTGGCAAGAGGTGCTCCACCTGGAAGAAAAGTTGGAGCAATTGCTTCTAGAAGAACAGGAAGAGGGGGCTCAAGATGAATAATAAAGTAGATTACCTCACTGGCCAAGAAGGGGAATTCACATACCGTGGCTATACAACTGAACAGTTACAAGCCCTCACTCTTGAGGAGGTGGCAGAATTATTCCCTGCAAGGGCCCGAAGAACAATCAAAAGAGGACTTTCCACCGAGCAAGAAAAATTACGTGAGAAAGCACGTAAAAGAGATCCAATTTCAACCGCAAGCAAACCTATACGAACCCATATTCGTGACATGCCCATTCTTCCAGAGTTCATCGGATTGACATTTGCGGTTTACGATGGCCAAAAATTCAAACGTGTGAAAATAGAGGAAGACATGCTAGGATATTATCTCGGAGAATTCCAATTAACTCGAAATAGAGTCAAACATGGACAAGCTGGGGTAGGTGCTACCCGATCCTCAAAATTCGTACCACTTAAATAGATATATCATGGGAATCAATTATTCAGTAAAATCCGACCAAAATACAACAGCTCGGGCAATGATCCGCAATCAAGCGATAAGTCCAAAACACGCACGAGAAATCTCTCGAGCGATCAAAGGAAAGACAACATTAGATGCCATCTCCTACTTGGAAGCCGTAATAGAAAAGAAACGATCCATTCCTTTCCGAACTCACAATAGTGGAGTGGGGCATAGAAAGGATATTGTTGGATGGGACGCGGGAAGATACCCCGAAAAAGCTTCTCGAGCATTCTTAAAGCTATTAAACAATGCCATGGGAAATGCAGATAATAAAGGTCTAGATTCTCCCTCTATGAAAATAATGCATGTGGCAGCCCACCGAGTTGCAACTAGACGTGGGATGAAACCTAGGGCATTCGGACGTGCAACCCCTTGGAACACAACTTTAGTCGATGTAGAATTAATTTTGGAGGCGAGTTCATAGATGGCTGACGAACATCAATTTGTAGAAAAAGGATTAAAAAATTCTCAAATCAATGAGTATCTAGAAACTACACTTCAACGTGCTGGCTATGGGGGCATGGAAATCGCCAAGACTCCCATGGGAACTCAGATTGTACTAAAAGCAGAAAAACCCGGTATGGTTATTGGGAAAAGCGGTAAAAAAATACGTGAAATAACCGAATCACTCAAGACCAATTTTTCGCTTGAGGATCCTCAAATAGATGTACAAGAAATACATGAGCCCGATTTAAATGCTCAGATAGTTGCTGATAGATTATCAAATGCACTAGAACGCGGGTGGTATTTCCGAAAAGCTGGTCACACGACCGTAGATAGGATAATGGCCGCAGGAGCATTGGGCGCAGAAATAGTCTTATCTGGAAAAGTCACTGGGGCCCGAGGACGTGTTGAAAAATTCAACCGTGGTTATATTAAACATAATGGTGAACCTGCAGCAGAAATAGTAGATCGTGGCCAATCTGTAGCAATACTCAAACTCGGTACTATTGGGGTAAATGTAAAAATTATTCCCCCCGGGGCTCAATTACCCGATGATTTTTTCATATTGGATGAAATCCCCGACGAAGAAGAATCCATAGACACCGGATCGGTAGATGCAGAAAGCGAAATGATTGATGACATATTGACCCCCCCTGCAGCAGAAGATCTTATTGAATCTTCCCCCACTGATCAAGCTCCTCCTGAGGAAGAAATAATAAATGAGGTAGATGAAGAAATACCTGGCCCAAAAACACAAGAAACTACAATTAAATTAACAGATCTCCCAGGTGTTGGTCCTTCCAAAGCACAGGCACTTGAAGAAGCAGGGTTCGATACAATCGAAGCATTACAAGCCGCA
>MDTE01018409.1_pt1 | contig 20616 bp, 18 predicted proteins | sample 811231 | NCBI WGS metagenome assembly MDTE01 (sample SAMN05326651, study PRJNA326480) | marine metagenome | isolation source: seawater | place: Indian Ocean: Red Sea | collected 2010
ATAGAATATATTATTCATTTTTTTGTATAAGTTCAGATGTTTATCCTTTTCCTCAGAATAAACATCTATTTTCTTTTTTGAGGGATTAATTATTGATTGATTTTTATACTTAAAAATAGAAAAATCAAAATTGTTTTTAATACCCATAATAGATAATATTGCTGTTCCACGTGATGTTTCTTCTGGTTCCTCTAAAATCTCTAAGGGATGAGTTAATATATCTGAGAGAGTTTGCTTAAACCATTTAGATCTACGAAAAACCCCTCCTGAAAGAATAATGCGAAATTCTTTAGTAGAATATTGCTTAATCATATCTAATACCAACGAAAATCTTATAGCAAGTGACTCAAGCATTGCTTGAAAAATATCCTCTGGTTGAGTAGAAAAAGTTAATCCGCTAATTACTCCTTTAGCTTTATCATTCCAACCAATAGATCTCTCGCCACCAAAAAATGGAAGAATTGAAATTCCGTGAGATCCTGGTTTTTTGTTTGATAAAATTTCATCAATATCATTTATATTCTTCAATTTCAGATTATCTTTAGCCCAAGAAATTATATTCCCGCCTTCAGAAAAAGAGCCACCTAAGAGGGAATATTTTTTAGTAAATTGATATTCCCATAGTCCAGGTAATATTTTTTTATTAGATTTAGGTCGCAATAAACGAATCGCACCAGTTGAACCTATAGTCAGGCCAATGCGATTACTTTTTGTAGCTCCAGATCCGATATTTGCAGATAAACCGTCTCCTACAGCTAAAAAAAATGGAGTATCACATAATTCAGACCATCTATTTTTATATTCTTTTTTTAATCCTATGTACTTTTTGTTATAGGAGTATAAATTAGGTAAATTATTCTCATTTATTTCTAAATACGAGCACAATTCTTTATGCCAAACTAATTTTTTTCTATCAAGTAATCCACTCCAAGAAGCAATAGAAAAACTAGAATCATATGTAAAATTTTCAAAAATTTCTGAATAAAAATATGTAGAAAAATCTATAAATTTGCTTATATTATCTTTTAAATTTTTCTTGATCCATAAGATTTTACTTGGTATATATGATGTATGTTGAGTAACTCCAGTCTCATCAAAAAGTTTGCTAGACTCAAATGTTTTTTGGATTTTTTCAACTTGCTTAAATGATCTTGTATCAGAATACAAATAAACCGGTGTCAGTGGCTTTCCATTTTTGTCTATAGCTAGCAATGTGCTTGACATACAGTCAACACCAACAGCTACAATTTTTCCTATTTTTCCCTTAGATTTATATAATGTCAAATCAATTGACTGTATAATTTTTTTTAATAAGACATCTGGATTTTGTATAAATTTTCCATTTTTATCAGTTTCAATGGCGTGATAAATTTGTGAAGAAAATTCACCTAGCAAACATGCCTGCATAGAGTATAAGCTTGTCTTGATAGATGAGCTGCCTATATCTATTACGAGCACACACTGTGAGTAATCTTTAGTCAAATATAGCTAACTTTTCTGCATCTTGGCAGGTATCATTAATTCATAAAATTGAATATATTGCTCTTCTATGAGACCTTTAAGTTCTTTACCTTTATCCAATATCTCTTTTGGTATTTTATTTCCTTCTCTGTAAGGGCTATCAATTTTTTCGTCAATCCATTCTAAGTAAACTACATTATTTTCGCCTGGAACCGTACCACCATTAAAGTAAACTCTTACTTCTGAGCGTTGGCCTGCTGCATTGTACATATCACCTTGTTCTTGGACAATAGTTGCGACCTTTCTAGCCTGACCGGGTTTAGTTTTATAAACTCTTCTTACTAAATACATTTTCTTTTCCTTTATTTAGAACTATTTTATATAAATTAATTTATATTTAATATCTATAAGATATGATAGTCTTAAAACAACTAATATCATATATATTTTATTTAGGAGAAACCATGAAAATCGGGATTTTAAATGAAACCGATTCAGTAGAAAAGAGAGTTTCAATAGTACCTGAGAGCATAAAATTACTTGCGAAAAATGGACATGAAATTTTTTTTCAAACAAATTGTGGAAAATCTGCAGGCTTCCCTGATGAAGAATACACAAATGCTGGTGCAAAACTTATAGATGATGATTTAGAAAAGATTGAATTATTAATTTTACTAAATTGTCCAAAAAAAAATATTATAAATAATCTCAATAAAGAGACTGTAGTAATCGCTCAATTCAATTCAAATAAAAATACAGAAATTGTTGATCAATTAAAAAATAATAACAATACACTATTAGCCATGGAGTTAGTTCCCCGCATAGCTAGAGCTCAAAAAATGGATGTTTTATCTTCACAAGCATCAATCGCTGGTTATAAAGCTGCATTAATCGCAGCAAATAATCTTGGTAAGTATCTGCCAATGATGATGACTGCTGCTGGAACCATACCGCCATCAAAAGTATTGGTAATAGGTGCTGGGGTAGCTGGTTTGCAAGCTATAGCTACATCAAAAAGGTTAGGAGCTAATGTAGAAGCTTTTGATGTTAGAGACGCGGCTGCCGAGCAGGTAGAAAGTCTAGGAGCAAAATTCCTAAAACAAGAAAGTTTAGGTGACGCCGAAGATAAAGGGGGATATGCAAGAGAGCAAACTGATGATGAAAAATTACTACAAAAAGAATTTATAAAATCTAATCTGACTAATATTGACGCATTAATTACTACTGCTGCAATTCCTGGTAAAAAAGCACCTATAATAATAACTAAAGATATGGTTGAAAATATGAAACCAGGTAGTGTAATAATCGATTTGTCTGCTGAATCAGGTGGAAATGTAGAATTAACTAAACCAGGTGAAATAATTAATCATAATAATGTAAGTATTCATGGGCCTATAAATGTTCCAAGTTCAATGGCATTTCATGCAAGTCAATTATATTCGAGAAATGTCATGGGATTATTAGATTTAATCGTTAATGAAAACAAAGAAATTGAACTTGATTTAGAAGATGAAATCATCAAGTCTACATGTATTAATTTTTCAGGAAAGGCAAGTGACTAAATGATTGATTTTGAAATATTAATTATATCCATAACAATCTTTGTTTTAGCTATATTTATTGGATATGAAGTGATTACTAAAGTACCTCCTACTCTTCATACTCCTCTAATGTCTGGCTCAAATGCCATTTCTGGGATTGTAATTATTGGAGCATTACTAGTTGCTGGTAGCACAGATGGACTTATACCAAAAATTATAGGATCGATAGCTGTAGGATTATCGGTAATAAATGTTGTTGGTGGATTTTTGGTTACAGATAGAATGCTAAGCATGTTTAAAAAAGGTAATGATAAAAAATAATGAACACAGAACAAATAATAAATAATAATATTGTAAACCTAGGTTATATCATTGCTGCGATGTTTTTTATTATCGGCTTAAAGAGACTTTCCTCCCCTGGAACCGCTAGGAATGGAAATAGATTAGCTTCAGTAGGTATGCTAATTGCTGTTTTAGTAACAGTTTTAGGAAATAATATTTTAGGCTGGGAATGGATAATAACCTCTATTCTTATAGCTTCAGTTATAGGTTTTTTTTCAGCAAGAAAAATTCAAATGACAGCTATGCCTCAATTAGTAGCGATATTTAATGGGCTAGGCGGATCTGCATCCGGATTAATAGCAGCTGGTGAACTTTATAATCTTATTGAAGCAAATTCTGAAATTGCAAAAGATACTACTGTAACAATTATGATCTCAACAATAATAGGTAGCCTTACCTTAACAGGAAGTTTAATAGCATTTGGAAAACTTCAAGAAATTATGCCAACTAGACCATTACTTTTACCTGCAAGAAATATACTTAATATCATACTAATATTAGCACTTATATTTTCAGCAATTTGGCTAGTGATTGAACCATCATACACTCCATTTATAATTGCAGCTATTATTGCATTAATTTTGGGAATACTAATAGTTATACCAATTGGTGGAGCAGATATGCCTGTTGTTATAGCTCTTCTTAACTCCTACTCAGGTATTGCAGGATCTGCTACAGGATTTGTACTAGAAAATAACATATTGATTATTTCTGGTTCCCTTGTAGGTGCTTCTGGACTAATTCTTACAAGGATTATGACAAAAGCAATGAATAGATCTTTAGCTAATGTAATGCTCGGAGGATTTGGAGTAGAAGACGGTACTGGAGGTGGAGGGGGAGAAGAAGAAACAAGGCCTGTTAAATCTATACAGCCTGATGATGCTGCAACAATATTAGGGTACTCTGAATCTGTAATTATTGTTCCAGGTTATGGTTTAGCTGTAGCTCAAGCTCAACATCAGGTCAGAGAGCTTGCAGATATTCTTAAGAATCGAGGTATTTCTGTTAAATATGCGATTCACCCTGTAGCAGGAAGGATGCCTGGTCATATGAATGTACTTTTAGCAGAGGCAAATGTACCCTACGATGAGCTTAAGGATTTAGATGAAATAAATTCAGAATTTCAGCGTACAGATGTTGCAATTGTTATAGGAGCAAATGATGTTACTAACCCTACTGCAAGGACTGATACTTCTAGTCCGATATATGGAATGCCGATATTAAATGTCGACCAAGCACAATCTGTAATAATGATGAAAAGATCAATGTCTTCCGGATTTGCAGGAGTTCAAAATGAACTATTCTTTTTAGATAAAACTATGATGTTATTCGGGGATGCAAAAGACTCAGTAGAGAATATTGTAAAAGAAGTAAAAGATTTATAGAAGCCATTCTTATTTAAGATATTTGCTGAAATTCCAGGCTAATGATATTTTGGAAAAATTTCCAAGAATTTCATAATTATATTTATCTAAAACGCTTCCGTCAATCTATCTGGCGGATTTCTCCATTCTTTGTTCCATAGTCCCTCATTATGATATTTTGGATTCCAACCTAATATATTTCTAATTTTTTGATTATTAAATTTACCATGAGGAATATCTGGAAGGACAAAGAAAGTTTCACAATTTGATGGCAATTTATCATCTGAAACCTCTACAGCAGACTTAATAGCTGTGCCACAATCAATCCATGAGGTTGTGTAAGGAGTCATATCATTATGGTAGACAGTCTTTGATGCCTCTGGACCACTTAGATCCCAATGATGTTTCATATTGTAATATAGCAATGTAAGTACCTGAATATCGTAATAATTACTAAATAACCTACACACTTCTTGCCCCAATGCTTTAGTATGAGCATAAAGCCTTGTACCTGATGCTGGAGGCATATCTGGGTTTAAGTTATGGTCCCATTCTTCATACTGAGGTCCAGCTAATTGATAATGAGGCCCAGTATTTATAACTCTCTTAATTTTATTTTCTTTAGCTGCCAACATCATAGAATAATTACCCATGGTGTTAACATCAAATGCTAATTTCCTATCAGGTCTTAATACAGATAAATTAATAATCACATCCATATTTTTTGAGGCGTTAATCACACCTTTAGTATCATCAACTGATAATTTCAAAAATTCTCCTTTGTAGTTTGGATGAGGATCATTGATATCAGTAAGTAAAATATTATGTTTATTTTTTAGAGCCCTAACAACCCAAGGCCCCAACATTCCATTTCCGCCAAGAATTAATATATTCATATACTTAATCTTTCTTTTCTAAAAATGTTTTCAATTTATTAGTAATAAATCTTTGATTATCACAATCAGATTGCACGTGTAAATTATTCCAGTATTCTGATATGTCTAAATTTAAGGTTGAGGATAAAATTCTTACCAGGTCTTCTATATATAATACAGAGGTATAATCATTTTTTTTCTTAGAAATTATGGGCCAACCTAATCTAAGGTTAATCGCTTTAAACATATTATCTCTAGCAAATTCCTTTAATACATATTCCGTCATATGTGCGCAGAATAAATTATTATCAGTTACATCTGGATCTGTATTCCAATTTTCGGTTATAGTTAAGTTTTCTTCAAAATCTTTATAAAATTTCAAGGTACTTAGATTAATTACTCTATCAACTCCGTGACTATTTGCAGCAATGAATAAGTTGTACATTCTTCGTGTATGAAAATCTAAATTAAAACTTTGTTCATGCTTTTTTGTCTTGTAACTTGTAACCACAATAGCATCTATTTTATTATCAAATAAATTATTTATGGACTTATCATGATTCATATCATTTTCAAGATGATTATTAGATATTTTTTTCGACCCTGGAAGTCCAAAAGTTGTTATTGTGAAATCCTTTTTCAGAGATTTATAAATAATTTCAGATAATTCTTCATTAAAAGCCCCTAATAAAATATTTCTCATTTTTCTCCTCTAAAAGTTAAAGTCTGTAATAAATTCATTTTTTCCTTGGATATCCAGCTTAATTCTATAGAGGTCACCTCCTCTATATAAGTTATTATCATATCCTTTAGGCTCAACCCCAGTAGGATCCGTTATAGATGCTGAAGTAATATATAACTCATTTAGATTTTCACCACCAAACATAACTGATGAGCTTTGCGCAGCTGGTAAGTTAATTCTTCTTTCTTCGACACCCTCTGGATCAAATCTAATAACCATAGCCGAATGCCATATAGCTGACCAAATAAAACCTTCCGAATCTACAGTCATACCATCAGGAAGACCTAAACTCATAGGTATTTTTAGTAATTCAGTTTTATTACTAAAGGAATTTTTCTGATAATTATAATCCCATTTGAATATCTGTCTATTAAGCGAATCCGTAGAATAAAAAGTTTTTAAGTCTGGTGAAAAACCCATTCCATTACATAGACCTAAGCCATCATCTATAATTTCAACATTACCATCTTTTTTGAAATTAAATAATGTACAGGTATCTAAATGTGCAGAGCCACCAATCAAGTCCCCATTTGGAGAAGGAATAACATCATTTAATTTGAATTTTTTCCCTTCATATGAATCTGAAAACAACCATTTATATTTATTTTTTCGATCCCATATTTTCACACCTTCCCAAGTAGCTATACATAATCCAGATTTTTTATTTGGGACAACACCTGCTACAAAAAAACCTTCGTCTAAGAGAATATTTAAATTTGTTTTCGGATTATATTCCCAGAATTTCTTCCCTTGAATATCTATCCAATATAAAACTTTTTTTCCAGAATCCCACATTGGGCCTTCACCAACAAGTGCATTTTCAGAAGCTAATTTCTCAATATGATAATTAGTCATATTAGTCTCCAGAGTCAATTAATATAGTTGTAAAAATTAATTTTTCATTAGAATTATTTATTAATTCGTAGCTTGATATTTTATCTAAAGAAATTATATCTCCTCTTTGTAAATTAAATTCTTGCGAATTGCATTTTATTTCTAAGTGTCCTTCTATAATAAATATCCAATGAGATTCATCTTTTGATTTTATATCTATTTTTTGATTAAAATTATTTATCTGTTGTGTGGTATAAACTTTACTTCTTTCATCAGATATAACATTAACTTTCCAATTTTTATTGTCTCCATTATGTTTTATAATCTCAGATAATTTAGAATGAACTAAGTTATTAGATGTATAATCTTGCTCTATAGGTATAAACCTACAGGGCACTATTCCTTTGATATCATGATTACTGTCGGGATGAGATATTCCTACCCTAAGATTGACTTTACCTCTCATAGGTCTTATGTCGTGAGAAAATCCTGCAGGAGCCATAACTATATCACCCCATTCTGTTTCAAGTGGTTCATACTGGCCTATTTGCCATCTTGTAGAACCATCTAATGCTATCCAAAATTCATTAAAATCTGGATGAATATGTGGATCTGGAGGTGTACCTTCGGGTGCTACAATCCATACTGCTCTATGAGATTGATTAATTAGAACATTTTCTGCCCATCTTTCTTCATTTTGGTGTCTAGACATAATATCTTTATGATTAATAATTTCAACTGTCATATTATTCTCCTTTATACCATTCCATGAGCTACATATTCATAATCAAGATCAGAGAAGTTTCTTTTCCATTCATCTTCTATACCTGAAATCCAATCAGTAAGTAAATTATGTAATTCATCTCTTATTTCTGGTTCACTATCAGCTAGATTGATTTTTTCTCCTGGATCGGACTCTAAGTCAGATAAATGTATTTTAGCAATAGGAGATTCATTTTCAACTAGTTGACCATCTAAAACTAATTTCCATTTACCTTTTCTAACAGCTTTTTGATTTTCCATCTCCCAAAATATTGGTCTTAGAGGATTTTTCTCATTATTTACGACATGAGGAATTAGACTTATGCCATCAATATTTATATCTATATCAATTCCTGCAGCATCAAGTATAGTTGGAAAAACATCCATAGAAGCACAAATCTCTGATGATACTTGACCTGGAGTGATTTTTCCTGGCCAATGCATAATAGCTGGTTCTTTGATTCCTCCATCAAATAGGCTAAACTTATGCCCTTTTAATTTTCCAGCCGTACCTCCATAGTATGGGTCTTGATTACCGTCTAACCAATTTCTTGATTCTCTAGAAGGACCGTTATCAGATGTAAAAAAAGATAAAGTATTCTCTGCAAACCCTAATCTTTCCATTTCATCTTGTATTCTTCCGATAGAATCATCAACAGCACTAATCATAGCAGCCATAACCTGTCTATCCCAGGGTAAATTTGGAAATCTGTCCATATATTTTTGGGGTGCATGCATTGGATAATGAGGGGCATTAAAAGGTACGTATAAGAAGAAAGGTTTATTATTTTTTTTCATTTCTCTCAAATATTCAATCGCTTTATCCGCTATCAATTCAGTAAAGTATTCACCATTTTTCCATATTTCAGTATTATCTTCCCATAAATCATGAGTAGGATTTAAGCTAGGACCAGGCCTATTAGCTCCCCAATAAAATATATGTGAATAAAAATCAATACAGCCAGCAAAAAAACCGAATGTTTTGTCAAATCCATGGTTGTGAGGTCTACATTCATCCTTGAGACCTAAATGCCATTTTCCTGTTATAGCTGTTTGATAACCATTAGATTTTAGAACAGATGCGATAGTTTTTGTTGATTGAGGAAGCCCTGTAGCAGTTCGATGCCCTCTCAATATAGATCTAACTCCTGCCCTACTTGGATATTTACCAGATAATAAAGAAGCTCTTGAAGGAGAACAAACAGGGCTATTTGAATACCAATCAGTAAATCTAATTCCTTCATTTGCCATTCTATCTAGAACTGGAGTTGAAAAATCTTTTGCACCCATACAGGATAAATCTCCATACCCCTGATCATCTGTGAAATATATTACTACATTTGGTTGGTCTTTTTTCATTTGCTTTCCTCATTAGTAAATTTTGTAAATATTGACAATGATAATCCACCAAAAGCAAACAGTGCTATTAAATAAAATGCATAACGCCACCCATTTAAGAAAGATAACAAGGCATCAGGATTATTTTTTATTTCGTCTAATGGGACGTCAAAACCTTCTGAAATCATTACTGCTGCTATCACTGATGCTATAACTGCTTGACCAAAAACATTCCCGAAATTCCTTGTAAGATTTGTAAATGCCCCTATAACACCTCTATAACTAGAAGGTACTGAACCCATAATAGTACTACTATTTGGCACGTTCCATAATCCCTGTGCAAAACCATTTATAATAATAGTAAAGCTTATGACTATCATATTTGTTGATAAATTAAAAGTTGAAAAACTTATTATAGTTAGAATCAAGATAAAAAATCCTAAAATTGAGAATGGTCTTTCTGAGAATTTATCTGCTAATCTTCCAACTGATTGAGCCGCAATACCCATAAATAAAGATGAAAAAAATAGAAGTATGCCAGTAGATGCTTCGGAAATAGTTTTTACAGTAATTAGATATATTGGTATTGAAATTCTTACAGCAGTGGTAGCAGAAAAACCTAAAAATCTTGCAACAACTGCACTTGTAAAAACATAATTTTTAAATAAGCGTAATTGAAGCATTGGATTATCTATACGTAACTCCCAAAAAATAAAAAATAATAATAAAAATATAACCAATAATGATAAAGAATAAAATAAAAATGAGTTTGTGGGAATTTCGTAAGGATTATTAATTAATCCTATAAATAGAATCACAAAAATACCCGATAATAAAGAACCTATCCAATCGAAATTATTTTTACTAGATATTTTTTCACTTACTGCACTTTCATCTATAATCATATAACTAAAAATCAAAGATATTAATGAAGGAATAAAAGTTAAAAAAAATAAAAATTGCCATGAATAAAATTGTAAGACCAAACCAGATATTACAGGACCAGTTGCGGCCCCAATAGATACAGCAGTTGTTTGACTACCTATAGCTTTGCCTCTTTCATTATTTGGAAATACCGATACAAGCATTGCAGTACCAACAGATTGAGCCATGGCATTGCCTACTCCTGTAAGAATTCTAGAAAAAACTAAAAAACTAAAACTTGGTGAGTAGGCGGAAAACAATAACCCTAAGGTAGAAATCACCAACCCAAATATAAATATTTTTTTTCTTCCTACAATATCAGCCAATCGTCCCATTGGTAATATTAATGCACAAATTGTTAGCCCATGAATTATAACTACAAGTGAAACATCCTTTAGAGATTTATCAAAAGAATAAGCTATATCTGAAAGCGCAACAAAAACCATTGATACACTTGCTACACTAGTGAATAAAGATACCCCAATTGCAAAAAACACTTTCCATTTATAGGCTATTTTCAAAAAAAACTACTTTGCTCTATTTTCAACCCAGTCTAAATCAAATTCAAATCCAAATCCTGGAGAATCAGATGGTTTAACATAACCATCTTTAATGGTTGGAGTACCTGGTAATCTTACCATTTCTTCTAAAGGTATTCCTGGTGGAGAAACTCCTTCAGATCTTTCTGCCCAAGTTACAGAAGGCATTGCATAAGCCAAATGTTGCCCATATGGATAATTAGAGCTAGCATGAGGTATTACACTTAACCCATGAGCTTGTGCAATATTACAGATTTTTATACCTGCAGTTAGACCTCCAACCCAACTTAGGTCAGGTTGGAAAATATCTACCAATCCATGACTTGCTGCAAATGCAAATGGGTGAGTTGAATACCAATGTTCACCTGTAGCAAGAGTTTGATATGGAACTCTATTTCTAAGATTAAAATAATTTTCTGTACTTTCTGGAATCATATAATCCTCAAGCCACTTAATTTTATACGGTCTCAAAGCTTCTACTAATCTGGTTGCATAATCTACATCTAATGACATCCAGGCATCAAGTGCTATTTCAATACTATCTCCAACTTGTTCTCTTGTCTGGGCAACCAATTCAACGCTTCTATTTATGCCCTCTAGACCAGTATCAGATCCTTCTCTTAAGAATAATTTGATAGCTTTAAATCCCAGTTCTAAAAACCAATCTATTGTATTTTTAGTACCATATGAAAAATCAGTATTACTAGCATATACAAAAATTTTATCTTTCTGAGGACCACCAATTAATTCATAAACTGGAACCTTGAGAATTTTTCCTTTTAGATCCCAAAGAGCATTATCGACAGCACTTATAGCGTAACTAGGCAAACCTGCAGTCCCATAGAAAGAAGTTGACTTTTGCATCATATCCCACATCTTCTCCGTTGCCATAACATTTTCACCTTCAATTAATTTAGCAAGATGATTATTAATTATTGGCATAGTCAATTCACTATGTATAGTTGTTCCAAAACCCCAAGTTCCATCTTCAGCAGTAATAATGCATCCAAGTCTTTTTTCTTCTAATGACCAATCAGATCTTTTTAGGTGAGAATATTTTTGCATAGGTGAGGTAAACCCATCAAATTCTCGGCCAAATTCAGATGTAATTTTCTTGTATCTTGGCTTTGACTTAATATTTGGAATTAGATCAATTTCAAAGGCCTTAACTGAAACAATTTTCAAGCTAAACTCCTCTAAACTGTTCGTGTGAATTTGCTCTTAAGTAATCCATATTCATCTCGATTCCTAAGCCTGGTTCTTCAGGTAAAAGTAGTCTACCATTTTGAACATTTAATGGTTTTTCCATGAAAATATCGTATGCATTTAGTCTATGCCTTGCTGTTTCTAACTTATAAAAATTAGGTACAGTCATCATAACATGAGCACCAGCAAGTACATTTATTGGACCACTTGCATCATGGGGTGAAATAGGTATGTAGTAAGCTTCAGACATTGTTGAAACTTTTTTCAATTCAGTTATTCCGCCAACCCATGTCACATCAGGCATTAGAAAGTCTGTTAGGTTGTTTTCTAGTACATCCACAAATTCCCATCGAGTATGCAGTCTTTCACCAACAGAAATCGGAATATCAATTTGATCTCTTACGTTTTGTAAGGCATGATTACTTTCTACTGGTACAGGTTCTTCCCACCAATGAATCCCAACATGTTCAACACTATTAGCTAATCTAACTGATGTAGGGACATCAAATCTTCCGTGTGCATCAATCAATAATTCCATATCTGGTCCAGCACCCTCACGCATAGCTTCAGTGATCTCAACTCCAATAGACTCACCTCTAATATCCATTTTTCCAGATAAATAACCGTTTTTTTCATCCTCAAATCCAGGAAAAGGATCAAACTTCATTGCAGTATGACCAGAATCAGCAATTGCTTTGGCTTGTTTTTTAGCTTCATCAGGTCCAATGCCGGGATCTGGATGAGTGTAAAGTTCTATATTTTCGCGTATAGGTCCACCAAGTAAATTATAGATTGGTTCATTATGAACTTTCCCAAATATATCCCATAAAGCTATATCAACACCACTAATTGCATTGGTTGAAGCCCCCCTTGAACCCATATATGTAAATCTTCTGAAAATTTTATTCCAAATTTTTTCTATATGGAGAGGGTTTTCACCAACAATAATTTGATCTAATTGTTGTAATATTGCACAAATTGCTCGATTTGCTGCAGGATGAGTGGTAGTTACTTCGCCCCAACCCGTAATATTTTCATCAGTTTTAACTTCTACAAAAATATATTCACCTGGACGCCCGAAATTGTATGCCGCAGGGGATAATAATAACCATGGAGTCACAGATGTGATTTTCATTTTTCATCCTTTACTAATAATAAATATAAATGTATGTTTAAGATAAATTATTAGTTGAATAAATTAAATACCAAATTACAAAAATAATAATAATTTTTAACTATTTTGGTTTTCAGGGGTACCCTCAATAGATATATTTGGTATCCATTCTAACCAAGAGGGAAGATACCAAGCTTTTTCACCAAGTAGTTTCATAACACTTGGGACTAGAATTGACCGAACAATTGTTGCATCAATAAGTACGGCTGCACCTAGACCAAATCCCATTGATTGAAAGAAAGCAATTTTTCCTAATGCAAAACCTCCAAAAACTGCAACCATAATCAAGGCTGCCCCAGTGATTATACTAGCAGTTTTTCTCAACCCAAATGCTACAGATTCATCAGAAGACTTAGTTTCATCATAACGTTCTTTGATTCTACTTAACATAAAAACATGATAATCCATAGATAAACCAAATAATATGCTAAACATGAATAATGGCAACCAGAATTCTAATTGATCAACTTGCTGAAATCCAAAAAAATCAATTAAGAAACCTTTTTGGAATACCAAGACTAATAATCCATAGGCTGCGCCAACTGAAAGCAAGTTCATTATTATTGATGCAAATGCTATTGTTATAGACCTAAAGGCAAGAAGTAAAAGTATCAAACTTAGACTTAGTACTAATCCTAATACTATAGGAAAATAATCATCTGTTGTCTTTACAGAATCTACAGTAGCTGCTGATGCCCCACCAACATAAACAGTATATGAACCCTCACTCATATTTGAAAAAGATGAAGGAATTATTTCATTTCTTAATCTTCTGATTGAATTCAGTGATTCCATTCCATTTGGATCACCAGGAACTCTTGATTGTATTTCAATAAAATCAACTGATGGGAATAAAAGGATTTCTGGCTTTAAGAAACCACGGTCATCATTAATACTTTTTTCTAGAATTTGTAATGAACTTAATAATTCTGGTGATGATGTATCTGCTTCAATATGTATATTAGCAGTTTCATTAGAACCATAACCCCATTTTTCATTTAATAAATTAAACCCTATCTTAGCTGGTTCTTCGTCCGGAAGAACAGATATACCGCTTGTACCTTTTTCAATATCTAGATAAAAATATGATAAAACTAATAAAAATATAGTAGCTAAAGCCATACTTATTCCAGGCCTTTTCATTACTTGAATAGTTATAGTATTCCATATGCCAGTTTCATCATCCTTAACTTCTTTGGGGTCATCAAAAACTCTAAGGTTTACTACAGGGAGTTTTTTGAAAATAGAAATCAAAACTAAAAATAACATTACACCTATTGCAGCTATTAATACCTGAGGGCCCACTCCTTGAGTTAATGCTATTCCTAAAAAGACTAATAAGTAGAGTAGAATTGCAAATCTTTTAGGTACGTATACACTATCTACTTTATCGCCAAGTATTCCTATTATTGCAGGTAAAAAACTTATACCAGCAAATACAGCAACAAAAACAACAAGTATAGCTCCAACACCAAATGCCTGAAAAGTTTTCTCCGGGATTATAAACATTCCTATTAATGCAAAGACAACTGTAATTCCACTGAATACTACAGCGCGTCCTGCAGTTGAACCAGAACTGACTATCGCATCTTGTTTTTCTAATCCTAAAGCTCTATCTTCTCTATATCTGGAAAGAATAAAAAGACAATAATCTATACCTACAGCTAATCCCATCATTGCAATAATATTTGGAACAAAGTCATTTAAATCAACTACCTGGCCAATTACTGAAACAATTCCCAACGAAACAAAAATAGCTACTATAGCTAAAATTATTGGGATAATAGCAGAGGTAACATATCCAAAAATAACAGCTAGGATTATCAATGCAACGGAAATACCTATAGTCTCACCGGTAAGTAAATCTTCCTCTGCTAGGTGAGCAAAAGTATAATTTATCGTATCTTCACCAACAAGATAAAATTGAAAATTTTCATCCGAGAATTCTTGATTAAATTTTATGAAAGATGAAATAAATTCTTCTTGCATAAAATATATCGGTATGCTCATAGAAGTCAAATCCGGTGATGGTCCAAAATAAGTACCAAATCCCGGCATTTGTTCTAAATTAGAATACTGAGAAATAATCTGTGGGTCCAAATTAAATTTAGTTTGAAGTTCACCCAGATATTTCTGCATAACAGCATTGTATTCTTCAGATGGGTATTTGAATTTTGAAGATGTAATAATTACAGATTCTGAAGCATATTGAACTTCACCAGATGATTCTTGTTCATTTCGAGAATCACTCTGGTCAGAAGATTCTTCTTTTTGGGAAGATGACTCTATAACAAGTAAGCCATCAATAAATTTTTGACTCTCTGGATTTGAAGACATTTTTTCGTCTTGTAATTTGTTAGCAAGAATATATTCTAGATCTGTAGTAGCTCCCTGCCCGTTACTACTTAATGCACTATCAAGGTACTCTTGAGATAATCCAGCTGCAACAACCATTAAAATAATCCAAATGGCTATTACATAATAAGGACGTGAACCACTAAATTTTACTATACTTTTAATCAAAACAAACCTCTATTTAATTTAACAATTGTTAAAATTATATCCCAAAAATGTTTTGAAAATATTAAATTTATATAATAAAAACTTCTATTATGGTTGGGTGATTCTAGCCGTATGTACTTTAGCTAATTTCTCGTCAGGACCTGGGCAAACTTTTACATTTAGTATTTTTCAAAATTCTTTCATAGATGAATTAGAAATTACATCAACTAATGTCGCCACATCATATTTATTTGGTTCATTATTTGCTTCAGTAGCAATGGTGTTTTTAGGAAAGATTCTTGATAAATCTAATCCAAAATATATACTAATATTAGTTTGCATTTTTCTTTTTTTGGGGTGTTTTTGGTTATCAAAAGTAAGTAGCTCTATTGAACTCTTATTTTGCTTTGCGATAATGAGAACTATGGGGCAAGGTGCACTAAGTCTTATACCGTCAACATTGGTGTCTATTTGGTTCACAAAAAAAAGAGCCTTAGCATTAGCCATCATGGGATTAGGGATCTCGGCGTCAAGTGGTTTTTTCCCTGTTTACGCAGCTTTATTAATTGAAAATTTAGGATGGAGAAATGCTTGGTTATTTCTAGGTCTTACCGCCTCTTTAATACTAATTTTCCCAGTAATTATATTTATTAAACCTTATAGATTCTTGGATGAAAAGACAAAAACCAAAATTCCAACTAATTATGATGCAAAAAACATAGGAGAATATTCTTGGAAATTATCAAACGCAGTCAAGACGAAAAAATTTTGGTTCATAGTAATTGCAATAATGTCGGGTTCACCAATACATACTGGAATAATGTACCATCAAGTTTCAATCTTTTCACAAAAAGGTATCGGAATAACAGAAGCTGCTAGTATATTTGCAATCGTAGCTCCATCAATGATTTTTGGTCAATTTATTTCGGGAATACTTAATAATATTTTAGACCCAAGAAAAATATTGATTATTGGTCAGGTTTTAGTTTTTTTTACTCTTTACCTTTTATCTATTCTTGATACATTATTTTTAGGATATTTATATGGAATATTACTAGGATTACAAATTGGGCTTTTGATGAATACTGGACAAGCAATATGGCCATTATATTTTGGAAGAAAGTACTTAGGTAGTATTAGAGGTTTCACTAATTTTATTGGTATGTCTCTAGCTGCAGCAGGCCCTTTACCATTATCAATGATTTATGATTCAACAGGAAGTTATAATTCAGGTTTATATATGTTTATGATTTTACCTCCAATCTCTGCTATTGGCGTATTATTTATAGGCAAATCAAAAAATTCATAAAGTAAACAGTGGTAATTTATTTTCTGAAGAATCCTTCAATATTTTTAATTCTTCATCATTAATTGGCTTAAAGTCCATAACAATTTCTAAGGCTTTTTTCCAAAGATCAAACTCTCCTGGAGGTAAAACAGATGTAACGGATTGAGATAACGCCCATTTATATGCAATTTTTAGGATCTCATCATCTTCTAAGGGCGCGTACCAACATTTATCTCTAATTCTCTTGACATTTTTTGATGGCTTACAGTTAATAGTATCAAGTGATAATGCATTAGAAGCACCAGGTTTTAGACCAAGTCTGGTTGTGTTAGTTTCTATAGATTTATTTAGTAAATCTTTTCCAAACCCACCCTGATACCATGTAGTGAAATTTAGAGGAAAAAGTATGGAATCAAAATCAAAATAATCTAAAAGCTTAACACCTATTTTCGATGAGTGAGCTGAAAATCCAATATTTCTAATTATGCCCTTTTCTTTCATTTCTATTAAGAGTTTAAGAACACCATCATTTTTAATAATATTCTGAAAGTCTTCTTCTGAAGATACTGAGTGCATCTGATATAAGTCAAGATAATCTGTTTTTAGATTACGTAAGGATTGAAGAAGTTCTTTTTTAGCATCACTATAGTTTCTTTTTCCTGTTTTACAAGCTAAAAAAACATTTTTTCTATATGGATATAAAGCTGGTCCTAATTTTTCTTCAGCATTACCATAAGCAGGTGCGACATCGAAATAATTGACCCCATTATCATAAGCATAGGATACATATTTAGATGCATCAAATGAGGTCTCGTCTTTTAGTACTATTCCACCAAAACCTATAATGGAAAGATTATCACCTGTACTTAAAAATTTTCTATAAAACATATTCTTTATCCTAATAAATAAAAATTAAAAAAACGAGTCAATATTCACTTATAATCATATATAATTTTTTAAAATTTATATATGATTTAATTCGTATAAAAATTATGTTTCAATCTACAGATAAAAAAATAAACTTCGATGATGTACTAATTACTCCAAAATCATCAAAATACAATTCAAGAAAAGAAATAATTCTTGATACAAAAATCAATTTCACTAAATCAAGACTCACTTGGAGTGGTGTGCCAATAATGGCTTCAAATATGGACTACGTAGGCACTTTCTCAATGGGTATGAAATTACAAAAACATTGTATTTCAAACGCTGTTAGTAAGTTTTATTCAAAAGAAGATTGGGTAGATTCAATTAATGAAGGATTAGATTTAAGTTATAATTTCCTAACATTTGGATTAGATGAAATTGAAGTTATAGACTCATATATAAATCATATTAAATCAAAAACAAATAAATTACCGAAATTTTTAGTATTTGATGTGCCAAATGGGTATATCAAAAAATTTAGTCAAATAATAGAAATTACAAGAAAAGAATTTCCTAAGATTGGCATAATCGCAGGAAATGTTGTTACTCCTGAGGGCGTTAAGATTATGATTGATTCAGGCGCAGATGGAGTTAAAATAGGAATTGGTTCAGGAAGTGTTTGTAGTACTACCGATGTTACAGGTATTGGGTACCCTCAATTAGCTGCAGTAATAGAATGTAGTAAAGAAGCAAAAAAATATAACGCATTTATTGTTTCTGATGGTGGAATAAAAAGTTCAGCAGATATTGTAAAAGCATTTGCTGGAGGTGCTGGATTTGTAATGCTAGGGTCATTATTTTCAGGACATATTGAAGGTGAAGCTCCAATAACAAAAATTGAAAATAAACAATATAGAACCCTTTACGGCATGAGCTCTAGTGAAGCAATGAATAGGCATTACGGAAATGTAGCTGATTATAGAGCTTCTGAAGGAAAATCAATTCTTGTTGAAGACAAAGGAACTATAGAAAATACTATAAGTCAAATTCTTGGTGGCTTACGTTCAGCTTGTACTTATATTGACGCAAAAAACATAGGCGAAATATACGAAAAATCTGATTTCATAATAGTGTAATATTAGAGCATTTTTATCTGTTCAATATAACCTATTCTGTCCATACCTCTAAGTAAACCTTTATCATCCATACCATATCCAACTAACCAATAATCATTTTTAATTATAAATCCATGATATTCAGGTTCTATTTCAATTTTTCTTTTTGCTACTTTATCTACTAGAACAGCTACTTCTACATTATCATTAGTTATAGTTCTTATCATATTCTTAATAATTGACAAAGTTATTCCTGTGTCAAGTAGATCATCAATAATGATAGAAGGGCTACCATCTTTGAATTTATTTTCGTAATCACTTACGCGTACTACCTCAGGTTTATTTGGATTGTAGGAATATTCATAGGCACTTGCAATAACAGGATTAACGACCCATTTTTCTGGTGATAATTTTTCTAACTCCATAATTAGTTTTGTGGAAAAAATCATTCCTCCTGTAATTACAGGAATTAGATTTACAACTGGCTCATTTTCCCATTTAATATTAATATTTTTTGCCATTTCTCTTATTTTTTTTTCAATGGCATCATTTTCCCATAAAATCTTTACATTTTTCATATCATGAATCTTTTTTATAAGTAATTCCTAAAGATTGCGGTTGATTCCCAAAAATTAATAATCTAATAGGTTTTGGAAACCATCTACCTTCATTTTTATTTGCTGACTGAATTAAAACAAGTGTTAAAATCATCAATGGGAAAGGAATTAATGGCAATATCTGTGATAAACCTATGGTTACTGATTGAAGTTTTAGTGAAAGGACCTGCAAAATTCCAAACCCATAAACACCAACAGAAGCTCGGACAGGATTCCAACCTCCAAAAATTACTATTGCTAGAGCTATCCATCCATAATTTAACGTATGACCTTCGGACCATCCATACTTAACTTCCAAGCTAAATGTGGCTCCACCTATACCAATCAAGATACCTCCAATGACCGAGTAAATAAATCTATATTTCATTACGCTTAGCCCTCTAGCATCCGCTGCAATAGGGTTTTCACCTACAGCTCTTAAATTTACACCTAAATTAGTTCTAAACAAAAAGAACCAACTTAAAGGAATCAAGATTATTGAAGATAAAACTAATATATTATTATCAAAAAATATCGGACCTAAAAATGGTATTTCACTTAGTATCGGGATTGTAATTTTATTTAGATAAGGCCCAGGTATTCTTACAAAGTCTCCACCTAAGTAGCTAGACAATTTCCATAGAAAAATTGTAAAAATAAATCCAACTGCTATTTGATTTATATAAAACCTAAAATTAATCCATACTATTATAAATGCTATAAAACCCCCAATGAGTGCTGAAGATAATATTCCTAAATATAAAGAATCAGTCCAAATTGTTATAGCAAAACCGGTTAATGCTGTTATAAGCAATGTGCCTTCCATTGAAAGATTAACAACACCAACTCTTTCTGTGATTGTTTCTCCTATAACTGCAAAAATCAGTGGAGCAGACATAGCTACAATTGTTATAACAGTTAATTCTAAACTATCCAAAATCTGTCTCCTTATTTACAAGTAGCATAAGTAATTTAGAATCAATTTTACTTGCCTTTATTATTAACCAAGACATAACAAAAACAGATTCAATTATGTATGGAAAACTAGAATCTAGACCAAGCCTTAGTTGCAGCTGTACACCTCCAACCATTATTGAAGCAAAAATAATACTTATCACTACAACTGTAAAAAGATTTCTTCCA
>MDTE01135874.1_pt1 | contig 20616 bp, 23 predicted proteins | sample 811231 | NCBI WGS metagenome assembly MDTE01 (sample SAMN05326651, study PRJNA326480) | marine metagenome | isolation source: seawater | place: Indian Ocean: Red Sea | collected 2010
AGATAGAGTTATGGAACAATTCAGATAAGTATGAAAAAAAAGTTTACGTTTTACCAAACATCTTGATGAAAAAGTAGCTAGATTACACCTGGAAAAAGTAGGCGCTAAACTTACAAAAATGTCTAAAGATCAGGCAGATTATATTAGCGTAAAACCCGATGGACCTTATAAACCCGATGCATATCGGTACTAAAAAAAGTAAAATTGATATTTCTTTTGAAAATAAAACCAAACTAATCTCTGAAAAAATTTCAAAAAATTTAGCTAAAGGTGATATAATTTTTTTATTTGGAAATATTGGAGTTGGCAAAACAACATTTATTAAATATTTAATAAATTATCTACAATCTGAGGTAAATTTCAAAAAAACAGAAATTCCAAGTCCAACATTTAATATAATGAATGAATACGATGTAAAAAAATTTATTATAAGACATTTTGATTTATACAGACTTAAAAAATTTTCCGATCTTAAAAATATTGGTCTATATGAAAATTTAGATGAAACAGTAACCTTAATTGAGTGGCCAGAATTATTAAAAGATAAAATTAATGATAGAATTGATCTAATTTTTGATTATGAAGAAAATTATAATAAAAGAAATATATCTATCATAACTGGAAAAAGAAAAATAGTTATTAATGATAATAAATAAAAATATTATACCACTGTCAGGTGATGCATCATTTAGAAAATTTTATAGAAAAAAAAATAAAATCTTAGTCTATTGTAAAAAAGAAAAAAAAACTAATCTTCTTAATTATGACGCGATTAATAAAATTTTAATTAAAAATAAAATTAAAGCTCCCAAATTAATAACAAACAATTATAAAAATAATTTTATCGAAATTGAAGATTTCGGAGATATATCTTTTTATAACAAAATAAATTATAAAAATTCAAATAAATTATTCCATTATAAAAAAATATTAATAACACTTCAAAAGTTACAAAAAATAAAAGAAAAAAAAATTAAAACGTTTTTAAAATCAACATATATTGTTCCGAAATATACAAAAAAAAAACTCTTTGATGAAGCTAATCTATTTTTAAATTGGTATTTACCCTTTGTAATAAAAAAAAATAAACAAAAAAAACTTAATGAAGAATTAAGAAAGATAATTACAAAAATAATAAATAATTTAAAAAGCAATAAAAGTTTTTTTGTTCACAGAGACTTTCATGTATCAAATATTATGTTTTTTAAGGGTCAACCAGCAATAATTGATAGCCAAGACTCTGTATTTGGAAATAGAGCCTACGACTTAGCATCCTTAATAGATGATGTGAGAATTAAAACCACCTCAAAAGAAAAAAAAAAAATATTTAATGAATATGTTAAAATAAATAGAAATATCAATATTTACGAATTTATAAATGATTTTAAAATTCTTTCAGTCTTAAGAAATCTTAAAATTATTGGCATTTTTACAAGGTTATTTGTTAGAGATCATAAAAGGAAATATTTAAAATTAATACCAAATGCATGGAAATTAATTGAGTACAGAGTTAAAGATGAAAAGATTTTTAATGAATTGAAAAATTTATTAGATAAAAATTTTTCAAAAAAAATAAGAAGTAAAAAATGGAAATAGATACTGCTTTGATATTATGTGCTGGATTTGGCAAAAGACTAAATCCAATAACTTTAAAAATACCCAAACCTTTAATAAAAATAAATAATATTACTCTTTTAGAAAATACATTAAACTTAATTCATAAATTAAAAATAAAAAAAATAAAAATTAACGTTTATTACCTTGAAGATCAAATAATAGATTTTTTGTCTAAACATCATTCAAAAAATAATATTGAAATTATTAAAGACGGAAGCGAAATTCTAGATACTGGTGGAGGTTTAAATAATTTGATAAAATCAACTGACCAAAAAGATTTTTTAGTATTTAATCCAGATACGCTTTGGAATGATAATTATATTAAAGTAATAAATAATATGATCAATGTTTATAAAAAGGAAAAAATGAAAAATTTACTTTTAGTAGTAAATAAATCACGTAGCAGTGATAAGAGATTCCTGGGAGATTTTCAGTTAGAAAATAATTCTTTAAATAAAAGAAAAGTTAATAATTTTATCTATACTGGTTTTCAAATTATTAATAGAGATTTATTTAAAAATGTTAAAAAAAAAATCTTTTCTATTAATGAAATTTGGAACAATCAAATTAAAGAAAACAAACTATTTGGATTTGAAAGCTTTGAAAATTTTATTCACTTAACGGATATTGAAATTTATAATAATTTAATCAAAAATAATTAAATTTTTTGCTCTATCTTTATCAAGATATCTGGCACTTTTAATTTCTTTTTTTTCGTTAAAATCAATTATCAATGGATTGCCAGTTGGAATTTCTAAATCAGATATTTTGATATCATCCAGTTTAAAAAGATATTTACACAAGGCTCTTAATGAATTTCCATGTGCAACGATTAATATATTTTTATTACATTTGCTATAAATTTCTTTTTTGAAATAAGGTATAACTCTATTATATGTATCTTTAAGGGACTCAGTATCAGGTATTTTATCTTTAGGAATATTTTCATAAGTCTTAATATTCAAAGGATGATAAGGGCTATTTTTATTAAGAGGTTCTGGTGAAATATTCCATGATCTTCTAAATTCATGAATTTGTTTTTCTCCATAAATTTTTTTCATTTCGTCTTTATTTAAACCGGTAAGAGCACCATAATGTCTTTCATTTAGCTCCCAAGCTTTTGTAAAATTGTCTTTTTTAATTCTTATAGTTGTTAAAATTAAATTTAAAGTTTCTATAGCTCTTTTTTGATAAGACGTGTAAAAAAAATTAATATTTATTTTAAGTTCCTTAATTAACTCTCCTGCTTTGCAGGCCTCTAATTTTCCCTGCGGAGTTAAGCCAACATCAACCCAACCTGTGAATCTTTTTTGCAAGTTCCACTCACTTTGTCCGTGTCTTATTAAAATTAAATGACTCATTAGTAAATTTTATTTATAAGGCAATTATGCAAAAGAAAAAATTATTATTTATAGTTTTTAATACAATTGTAATTATTTTTTATGTATATCCTGCAAGTATTCTTGGATACATCTTATTCGATCAACCACATAAACAACCTCAGATAACTCCAGACTTTATGCAAATTTCATCAAACCACTTTTATACATTTGTGTTGTTATCAATAATTGGTCTAATTGCATTTTTTGAAAGCCACAAGTCAAAAATTATTTTTTATTTGTTTTTTGTTTCTATAATACTTGAGTTTTTACATTTGTTCATACCAAACAGATCATTTCAATATAGTGATTTATTTGGTAATATTTTAGGGGTTATAATTTCAATTATAATTTTTTATTTTTATAAATTTTGGAGAAATTAATGAGCACATTTGATGATAGAGAAAAAAATTTTGAAAAAAAATTTGCGCATGATGAAGAACTTCAATTCAAGGTAAGCTCAAGAAGAAATAAATATCTAGGACAATGGGCTTCACAGATATTAGGTTATGGAGATGATAAGGAAAAAGAATATATACAAGCAGTTATCAAAGCAGATTTTGCTGAAGCTGGAGATGAAGATGTTTTTAGAAAAATTAAAGAGGATTTGAAAAATTATAATATAGCCGATGAAGAGATCAGAAATAAAATGAATGAACTAATGGATCGTGCAAAAAAAGATTTTTCTTAGTCTTGTCTTAGTATTTGTTTTTTTTATTAATCAAACTAAGGCTGAACAATATTTTACTGGCACACCTCATATTATAGATGCAGATACATTATCAATTGATAAAAAAAAATAAGATTAGAAGGGATAGATGCACCTGAAAAAAATCAGGTGTGCCAGAAACCATATTTAGAAATTTTAATATTTTCTTTTTATAAAAAATATAATTGTGGAGAAAATTCAACTAAAGCTCTAAAAAAATTTTTAAATAACCAAAAAATTACTTGTATAGTTGAAGATAAACTTGATTTCTTTGGAAGATATTTAGGAACCTGCTTTAAACATAAGCAAAATATTAATGCGTGGTTAGTTAGAAATGGTCATGCTTTAGCTTTTAGAAAATACTCAAATAAATATGTAAATGACGAATTACAAGCTAGAAAACAAAATCTTGGACTGTGGAAAGGTAAATTTGATAAACCTTGGAATTGGAGAAAAAAAAATAAATAATTATAATGTAAGAATGATTCGATTAAATAAAATTTATTTATTCTTAATCTTCTTTTTATTTCTATCATGCTCCTCTATACCAAAAAATACCACTGATGGATGTTCAATATTTTCACAAAAATATTTATGGTACAAGCATGCTAAAAAAACAGAACAGAAATGGGGGACGCCAATTTATATTCAATTAGCATTTATAAAGATGGAGTCCAACTTTAATTGGTTAGCCAAACCAGAGAGAAATAAAATTTTCAAAGTTATACCTTATAAAAGGCCATCAAGTTCATTTGGATACTCTCAGGCTGTCAAAGGAACATGGAAACAATATAAACTTGAGACTGGTAATAAACTGGCAACAAGAACAAGGTTTAAAGATAGTGTTGATTTTATTGGATGGTATACAAGTAAAACAGAAAAAATATTAAAAATCTCAAAAAAAGATGCATTCAGACAATATATTGCTTATCACGAAGGATGGGGCAACTATAAAAACTATAAAAAAAATCAAAAAGTAATTAATTTAGCTAAAAATGTTGAAATACAATCAAACAAATACAAAAAACAACTAAATAGTTGTAGTAAATCTCTTACCACAAAAAAATATATTATTTTTTAACGAAGTTGTTTTTTTAATTCTATATCTACAGAGTCAAGTCTTTTGGTATTTTTTGCTAAAGCTAAATACATGGTTGGGGTCACATACAATGTAAAGAATGTTGATATTATCATACCTCCTAATATAGTTGCTCCAACCGCTAATCTTGATCCTTCTCCAGCTCCAGGGCCTATATTACCTATTACTAGTGGTAACATTGCAATCATTGTACTCAACGAAGTCATTATTATTGGTCTAAATCTTATATTACATGCATCTTTAACTGCAGTTTCAATATTTTTTCCTGTAGTTCTTATTTGGTTTGCATAATCAACAATTAAAATACTATTTTTTGTAGATATACCAATTAATATTATCAATGCAATTTGAGAAAAGATATTTATAGAGCTATTCAAAAATAATATAAAAATTAATCCTCCAAAAATTGCTAAAGGAACAGTAAGCACAATAATAAAAGGGTGCACAAAAGAGTTAAATGTTGCGGCCATAACTAAATAAGCGGTAAGCAATGCCAATGCAAAAATAATAAATAGTTCATTACTAGTCTCTTTAACTTCTTCAGATTTTCCTTTCCAAGTAATTTGATTTTGTGGAGCAACTTCTGCCATTGTATTTTCCAAATATTTAATTGCCTCAGGTAAAGAATAGTTTTCAGATATATTTGCTGAAATAGTCACTGCTCTTTGTCGGTTATATCTAGCAAGCTCTTTTGCTGTTCCTTCCTCTTTAAAATCGACTAAATTTACCAATGAAACTAATTTTCCATTAGTTTCAGATCTAACAAATATTTTAGATATTCCCTCTTTACTTCTTCTATCCGACAAATATTGCTGAAGTATTATAGGGTATTCTTTTCCTAATTTATTAAACGTAGTAACTCTTTTTCCTCCATATAAAGTTTCTAGAGTTCTACCAATCGCTTCCGCGGAAACCCCAAGATCCTTTGCTTTATTTTTATTTATTATGAGTTTTACCTCAGGTTTATTTCTGGAATAGTCAGATTCAATTCTTGATAAGTTTGAATTTCTTCTTAACTTTCCAATTACTTGTTTTTGTATTTTTTCAAGCTCCTCATAAGTTGATCCATAAATCACCATCTGAACTGGTTTATTATAACTTGAAACTCTAATTGATTGTGGAGAAATCGGAAATGCAACTGCTTGTGGAACAGTCACTATTTTTCCAATTGCTTGCCTCATCACAGTTTGAGAATCTTGATCTCTGTTTTTCCAATGATCTAGTAGTGCAATAATTATAAAGCTATTATAAGAATTTGCAGAACCACCAAATCCAGGAACTCGCATTATAAATCTTCGATAAGGACTATCCTCTGCTTGCAGAAGTGGAATTAATCTCTGCTCAATTATTTGAGCTTTTTCTTCAGTATATTCAAAAGAACTTCCCTCATCTGTAAATCCAATGATTAAATATGCACCTCTATCTTCCATAGGAAGTAATTCTTTTTTTGAAAAATTAAAAAGTAAAACTGATGAAATAACAACAAACAATATAAAAAAAGTTATAGTTTTAGTTTTATATAGAGTTACAGATAATGTTTCTTGATAAAATTTTGAAAAGTTTAAAAACCAATTTTCAAACTTTTTAATTATAAAATTTTTATTAGTCTTTTTTGTTAAGAATTTACTTCCTAACATTGGAGAAAGAGTTAAGGCAACAAATGAAGATACAACTATTGAAAAAGATAGAGCTATAGCTGTCTCTCTAAATAACGTTCCAGAAATTCCCTCTATAAAGATTAATGGTAAAAATACTGCAATTAAAATTAAAGTTGTAGCTATTATTGCAAAAGTGATTTGTTTAGATCCATTATATGCTGCAACCAAAGGTGTTTCACCATTCTCTATTCTCCTATAAATTGCATCTGTCATTATAACAGAGTCATCAGTAATTATTCCTATAGCAAGTATAAAGCTTAATAGAACAAATATATTGATAGATAGTCCAAAAATATAAATTCCCAAGAATGAAGCGATCAAACTTACAGGTAAAGCAATAGCAGGCACAATTACAGCTTTTAAATTTCCTAGGAATAAATAAATAATTAATACTACTAATATGAAAGCAATTATCAGCGTCTTGTAGACTTCATTTATTGCGGCGCCTACATAAGTTGCTCTATTAAAGGCTATTTCAAGATCTAAACCATCAGGAAGGGTTTTCTTAACTTCTTTAATCTTTTTTTTTATTTCTCTTGAGAGTTCTACCGTAGATGCTCCGCTTTTGGCATATATTCCTATACCTACTGTTTTTAAATTTAATTTATCTTTTCTTTGTGCTTTGAATAAAGTTTTTTCTGATACAGGTCCAAATTCGATATTAGCAATGTCTGAGAGTACAATTGTACGCTTGCTAGTTTTTTTTATCGGTAATTGTTCAATCGTTTCGATACTATTATAGGATTTATCCAAATTAAGAGTTAAATCAATATTATCAGCTTCCAAAGTACCAGCAGGAAGTCTTATATTTTCTCCTCTAAGTGCTTTTTCTACTTCTTGAACAGTTAAATTATTAGCCGCTAGTTTAACTGGATCTATCCAAACTCTAATACTTAACTCTCTTAAACCTCCTACTAAAATTCTTCCAACATTTTTTACACTTGAAAATGTGTCTACTAAATACCTGTCAGCATAATCTCCTAGTTCTAGATCACTCCATGTAGGAGAAGACAATGCAAGCCACATGGTTGTTGTAAATCCTGCTGCTCTTTTTAAGATTTGAGGTGGATCTGACTCACTTGGCAGATTATCCACAACTCTCGCCACTCTTTCTCTTATATCATTTGCTGCGTTATCTAGATCTATACTTGTATCAAATTCGATATTGATAGTACTTCTTCCATTTTCAGATTTTGAGTCTATATTTTTAATTCCCTCTGCGCCACCAATTACATCTTCAATTACTTGGGTGACTTCTTGATCAACTATTGGTGCAGCTGCAGATGAGTAGTTGACCTGAACTTGCACTACTGGAGGCTGTATACCACCAGGCAATTCTCTAACAGGTAGTTTCCAAAAAACAAAAATACCAAACGTGATAAGAATTAAAGACATTACCCATGAAACAACTGGTCTTCTTATACTAATGTCAGTTATGAACATTTAATTAATTTTTATCTTTTTTTTTTTTCCAACTAGATTGACTCTTTTCTTCGCCTTCTTTAATCGGATTTATTTTTGCTCGTGGGTATACTTTTTTTAATCCTTCAGCAACTATTACATCCCCTTCATTAAGTCCTGATAATATTTCAATTTTACCTTGACTTCGATTACCAATTTGAACCTCTATTTTATTGGCTATATTCTCTTCTGATATTTTGTAAACAAAAACTTTTTCACCTTCCATAATTACACTTGTATCTGGCACACCTAAAGAATTTCTCATATTAAACATAATACTTACTTCTAAAAGTGATCCAGGTATCAATTCATAATTTTGATTGTCTATTTTAATTCTAGTAAGAAGGCTTCGCGTTTCTGCATTTATTCTACTAGAAACACCATCAATTGTTCCTTTATAAATTTTATCTTTGTATCCTGAAAACTTGGCATTTATAGGCAAACCCTTTTTAATAAAAGGAGCAAAAGCTTCGGGAACCTTTATATCTGAAAAAATTATTGCACTGTCATCCAAAGTAATAATAATAGAATTGTCAGATCCAAGTATATCCTCTGTTATACCTCTATAACCCAGTATGCCACTGAATGGGGCAATTAGATCTTTATCTTTTAGCTTAACAATAACCTCACCTTTTTTTATATATTCTTTTAACTCGAAATCTGAAATCAAGTTACTTTTTTGAATCCTAAATGTTTCAGTTTTTCTAGAAACAGCTGTTCCATAACTTTCAATTGACTCTGAGAATTCTTTTTGAATTACTTCTGTAACAACAACACCAGGTGGTGGTCTTTTACTAAATTTTTTTTTAAAATGATTTCCTATTAAAGTTCTTCCAATAATTACTGTAGCAATAATCAAGAAGAAAATTACTACTATAGAGATAACTTTCGTTGATCTTTTCATTAATTAAATCCTCCCATATTCAGCCCAAGACCCATCATAAATTGAAGATCTATTTTTATTATTTATTAAAGAATAAGCAAGAGCTAAAACAGCCGCTGTAACACCGGAGCCACATGAAAAAACAATTTCTTTCTCATTATTTGATCCAACAATTTGACTAAATTTAAATTGAATCTCCTCTTTTTTTTTAAATGTATGATCTGAATTAATTAGTTCTGTAAAAGGCATACAGTATGAATTTGGAATAGATCCACTTTTTAAATTTTTTCTAGGCTCCTTTTCTAAACCATAAAATCTTTTTTTACTACGTGCATCGATTACAAAAAAATCTTTTTTGATTATATTCTCATCTATTTGTTTTTTTGTTTTTATAAGCATATCATTCTCTGATGCTTTGTATTTAGTTTTTATTACTTTATTTTTTTTGTTTGATATTTTTCTATTTTCTAATTTCCATTTTTTAAATCCACCATCTAAGACATGCACTAAATTTTGATTATGACCAAAATAAATAAAAGAAAACCAGCATCTGCATGAGCTGAATAAATCAGAATTATCATATATTACTATTTCATCTTTATTTGAAATGCCAATTGAAGATAAAATATTTTCCCATGTATTTTTGTTTGGCATCATATGAGGAAGGTCAGTATTGCTTTCCGAATTTTTATCTAAATCAAAATAAATTGCATTTTTTATATGTTCATAATTAAATTCATTATATGGATTTCTATTAGTGTTTGGTAAATGCCAAGAACAATCTATAATTTTAACTTTATTAAAATTATCTTCAAGCCACTGTGTTGATACTATTGACATTAGAATCTTTTTTCAAGGTACTTTTGATGGTAATCTTCAGCTGTACAATAATTTTTTGCTTCTGATATTTTAGTAACTACTTTTCCATTATGCTTTTTGTTATACTGACTTAATATTTTCTCAGCTAAAGTTTTTTGTTTTTCATTAAAATAGAATATTTCACTTCTATATTGTGTTCCGACATCAGGTCCCTGTTTATTTAATGTAGTAGGATTGTGGATTTCAAAAAAAAAACTTAAAATTTCTTCGTAAGATATTTTACTATTATCAAACTCTATTTTTACAACTTCAGCATGGTTTGTTTCACCTGAACAAACTTCTTTATAGGTTGTATTTGAGCTCACACCTCCACAGTAGCCTACTTCAGTTTTAGTAACACCATTTAATTTACTGAACTTAATCTCTGGTCCCCAAAAACATCCTAAAGCTAAAATTGCAATTTCCATTGATAAAATAAATAATTAATCTAAATTATTATTATGTTTTCCAAAAATCAATTAGGCTTTTTGTACATGTTTTTGTCAGTATGTGCATTTTCTTTAATGGATTTGATAGTTAAATGGTCCGAAAATTATCCTGTTGGAGAAGTTTTGTTTTTTAGGGGGTGTTTTGGAATAATTCCTTTATTATTTTTAATTCCAAAAGATAGATATTCTGATTTTTATAAAACTACTAAACCTTTTTTACATTTCAAAAGATGCGTTGCGGGCCTAATAGCTATTGTTGCTATTTTTATTGCTTTGAGAAAACTTCCTTTAGCTACAGTTACAAGTATTTCTTTTGCAGCACCAATTTTTACAACAATTTTATCAATTTTTTTATTAAATGAAAAAGTTGGTTTATATAGATGGATTGCTGTTATAGTTGGTTTTGTTGGAATATTAATTATTTCAGAACCTGGATTTAGCTCTTTAAATATTTACTATTTTTATCCTATAATTTTTTGCCTAGGACTATCTTATGTAGCGATAGCAATTAGAAAATTGTCATCATCTGAACCTGTTTGGTTAATAAGCTTTTATTTTTCTTTATCTATTATGATAATGAGTTTTTTTACAATACCTCAAGGCTGGGTGATGCCATCATTTAAGGATTTATTTTTACTTTCATCCATCGGAATATTGGGAGGTTTAGCAAATTTATGGCTTACTCAATCCTATAAATTTTCAGAAGTTTCATTAGTAACACCATTAAAATATTTGGGTTTATTATTTGCGATTTTTTTTGGTTTTATTATTTGGAATGAAATTCCAACATTTAAAACTTTAATCGGCTCATTTTTAGTAATTGCATCTTCACTGATAATATTTAGAAGGGAGATGTTTTTGAAAAAACAAGTTTCAGTTCCAAGACATGAGTAATACTCCTCCTAAATATTGGCACAAGGCAAAAAAAATTCTTTCCAAACGGGACCCAGTTATTAGAAGAGTAATGCAAAAATATAAAAAAGGTTTTTTAAAATCTAGAAATAATCCTTTTTTTTCTTTGTGCAGAACTATAATTGGACAACAGATTTCCACAAAAGCTGCAGATTCTATTTGGTCAAAATTTAACAAGAAATGCAAAAATAGAATAAAACCAGAAGTAGTTTATAAGTTAAGCCCAAGAAGTTTGAGACAAGCAGGATTATCTAGACAAAAGATTTCGTATTTAAAAAATATTTCAAAACAATTTAATAATAAAAGTTTTAAAATCTCTGTTTTAAAAAAAATGAACGATGAAGATGCAATAAATTATATTACTAAATTAAAAGGACTTGGAATTTGGAGTGCTCAAATGTTTTTAATGTTTAATCTAAATAGACCGGATATCTTTCCCACAAAGGATATTGGATTAATTAGGGCTATATCAAAAAATTACAAAGTATCATATCCACCGAGTGAAAAATTCTTAAAAAAAATTTCTAAAATACACTTCGGTTATAGAACTGTTTTTACTTGGTACATGTGGAGAAGTATTGATCCAGTTGATGTTGAATACTAAGTTCCTTCGACAATTTGAATATGTCTATTAAATACTCCCTTAACTTCTTTTTTTGCAGATTGATATTCTTCAGAAGAATAACATTTTAAAGCATCATCAATATTTGGAAATTCGATAATAACAGTTCTTGGAGAATGATTTCCTTCCAGAGTATTTGCTTTTCCTCCTCTTACAAGAATTTTTCCATTATATTTTTTGATTGCTGGTCCAGCCTTTTCCGCATAACCCTTTAGATTTTCAATATTATTTAAATCTTTGTAGATAGCTATCCAATACGCTTTCATAAGTTTATTTTTTTATATCATTTAATCTAATTGAAGCAATTTTTTTTACTTGTTCTTTTGCTTCAATGAATTCGTCATTTTCTGAATGACCCAATCTTATCCTAAAATTATTTAGAATATCTGATTTATTTTTTCCTTTAACGGCAATTATAAAAGGAAAGCCAAATTTTTTTTTATAATTTAAATTAAGCTCTTTAAATTCTTGAAATTCTTCTTCAGAGCATTCATTTAATCCAGCATTTTTTTGTTCTTTTTTAGACTCACTTGTTAATTTTTTTTCTACTACAAGTTCTGGATGGGAGTTAAGAATTTTAATAATACTTTCTTTGTCACTTTCATCATAAATTTTAATAAATTTTAAAAAAAGTTCTTCAAAACTCTCATAAGGCAAATAATTAAATACCTCTTCAGCTATCCATTCTGTTTTTTCAAAAACATTTCCAAAAATAGATAAAAAATCAGATTTATTTAATTTATTAACTTTATTTATCGAGTCCATATTGACCAATTTTAAATAGTTTTAATATATTAATTATGCAATTTTTGTATATTATACAACAGACGATATGACAAAACTAACAACACATGTGCTAGATGTTTTTTCAGGAAAACCGGGCAAGGGTATAAAAGTGGAGCTATATTTTATTGAGGGTGAAAAAAAAGAAAAGTTAAATAGCTTGAAATTAAACAATGATGGAAGGGCAGATAAACCACTAGTCGAGAATGAAAATTTTAAAGTTGGAAAATATGAACTTGTATTTTTTGTAGGGGATTATTTTAAAAATATTACAAAAATAGAGGGAATACCTTTTTTAGATGAAGTTGTAATAAGATTCGGAATTTCAAATAGTAAAGAACACTATCACGTCCCACTTTTGGTTTCTCCTTGGAGTTATTCAACCTACAGGGGAAGTTAATGCTATCTAATAAAATTGAATTTGTTTTTCAAAACAAAGTTCACAAAATTTTAAATCCTGATCCGAATGAAACAGTTTTAAACTTTGTAAGGTTAAATTTAAAAAAAACAGGAACCAAAGAAGGTTGTGCTGAGGGTGGGTGTGGAGCTTGTACAATAGTTTTAGGTGAGCTTCACAATAACAAAATTTTTTACAAATCCATTAATTCATGCATTACTTTTCTGCCAGCTCTTAATGGTAAACAATTAATACTAATAGAAAATTTAACATCAGAAAGTGGAAAATTACATTCAGTCCAGAATGCTATGGTAAATTTTCATGGATCTCAGTGTGGTTTTTGTACACCTGGGTTTGTTATGTCAATGTTCGCAATGTTTAAAAATAATAAAAGCATTAATAATGAATTAATAAATGACTCAATATCTGGAAATTTGTGTAGGTGCACAGGTTATAGACCAATAATTGACGCTGCTAAAAGTTTGAATGATTTATCAAGATACGATCATTTTGATAAAGATAAATTCATTACATTAAAATTATTAAAAAAAATAACAAAAAAAAATATTGAAATTACAAATATTAATAAAAAATATTTTGCTCCAAAAACAGTGAAAGATTTAAAGAAGATATTAAATAAAGTTAAAGATGCAAAATTTTTAAGTGGAGGAACAGATTTATCATTAGAAGTTACAAAAAAAAAAAAAGAAATTGAAAAAATAATTTATTTAGGTTCAATTAATGAGCTTAACTTTATAAAAAAAAATAAAAATGAAATCGAAATTGGAGCTACTACACCTTTAATAAATTTTGAAAAACATATTAAGAAATACTACTTAGATTTTTATAATATTTTAAAAAGATATGGCTCTGTCCAAATTCGAAATGTAGGAACTATTGCAGGAAATATTGCAACAGCCTCTCCAATTGGTGACTCTTTGCCACTTTTACTCACTTTAGATGCTAAAATAGTTGTAGATGGTAAAAATGGAAAAAAAATAATTCCAATTAATGATTTTTTTATTGGTTATAGAAAAACTAAACTTAAACAAGGTGATTTTATTTATTCTGTAAAGATACCAATTCAAAAACAAAATATATTTAAAGCTTATAAAATTTCTAAAAGATTTGATGATGATATATCTTCAGTATGTGGTTCATTTAATTTAGAAATTAATAAAAATAAGATTAAAAAGGCAAAAATAGCTTTTGGTGGAATGTCTGAAGTACCAAAAAGAGCAACTAAAACAGAAAAAATCTTAATAAATTCACAATTTTCTGAAGAAATATTTGATAAGGCCACAAAAAATTTAGAAAAAGATTTTTCCCCCATTGATGACATGAGAGCTAGCAAAAAATATAGAATAGAGGTTGCTAAAAACTTGCTTTTAAAATGTTTTTTTGAGATTAAAAATCAAAAATTATTAAGGGTTATTTGATGAACGATAGTTATAATTATATAAACCAAAGTAGACCTCATGATAGTGCAATAAAACACGTAAGAGGACTTGCTGAGTATACAGATGATATAAAAGAACTACCAGGTACACTTTATGGAGCAATTGGATGGAGTAAAAAATCAAAAGCTATAATAAAAAAAATAAATTTAGAGGAAGTTAAAAAAAGTAAAGGAGTCATAGCAGTTGTTAATTATTTAGATATCCCGGGTAGAAATGATGTGGGACCAGTATTTGATGGAGATCCTATATTTCCAAAAGAAAAAGTAGAATTTTTTGGACAACCTTTATTTGCAGTAGCGGCCAAATCTACTGAACTTGCAAGAAAAGCAGTTTTAAAAGTAAAAGTTAAATATAAAGAGCTAAAGCCAATAGTAACAATAGAAGATGCACTAAAAAAAAATAATCTTTTGTTTGATGTTAAAAAAATTAGTAGGGGAAATGCTTCTAAAGCAATTTTAAAATCAAAAAATTTGTTAAAAGGAGATTTTACTACTGGAAGTCAAGAGCATTTTTATTTAGAGGGCCAGGTTGCTTTTACAATTCCCAAAGAAGACAATGAATTGTTAGTATACAGTTCAACGCAACATCCTTCAGAAGTTCAGCAAATAATATCAAAGATGTTAAATCAAAAAAGTAATTCTATAACTGTTTTAGTAAGAAGAATTGGTGGGGGATTTGGTGGGAAAGAAACTAATTTTATGACAGCTAGTATTTGTGCATTACTTTCTTATAAAACAAAATGCCCTGTTAAACTTAAATTAGATAGAGATGATGATATTATTCTCACTGGAAAAAGACACGAATTTAAATCAATATATGAAGTAGGTTTTAACAATGATGGCGTCATAGAAGGATTGAAAATTAAATTAGCATCTAAGTGTGGAATGTCACCAGATCTATCTCACGCAATTAATGAGAGAGCATTACTTCATATTGATAATGCTTATTACTTAAAAAATTTAGAAGTAGAAAATTATTTATGCAAAACTAATACATCAACATCAACAGCATTTAGGGGTTTTGGAGGGAACCAGGGAATGATGGCTATAGAAAATATTATTGATAACATTTCAAGATATCTAAAAAAAGATCCATTTGAGGTAAGAAAAATAAATTTTTATCAAAAAAATAAAAATAATATAACCCATTATGGAATGAAAATTGAAGATAATATTATAGATAAAATTTTCGAGAGATTAATTAAAAAATCAAGTTATAAAAAAAGATATGATCAAATAAAAAAATTTAATTTAAAGAGTAAATTTAAAAAAAAAGGTATAGCAATTACACCTGTTAAGTTTGGAATATCATTTACCACAATTCATCTTAATCAAGCCGGTGCATTAGTTCATATATATACTGATGGAAGTATTCATTTAAATCATGGTGGTATTGAAATGGGACAAGGAACGCATACTAAAATTGCACAATTAGTTGCACATTCCTTTGGTTTGCCTTATGAGAAAGTTCAAATATCTTCAACTAATACCTCAAAAGTGCCTAATACTTCGGCAAGCGCCGCATCATCTACTACAGATTTAAATGGCGCAGCCGCATTAAACGCTGCATCAAAAATAAAAAAAAATTTAGAAAAATTTATAAAATCGAAATATAAAATTTTTGATAAAAAGGAGCCAATTTACAAAGATGGATATATTTTGTTTGGAAATAGATCTTTTAAATTTGAAAAAGTAATTAATGAAGCTTATTTAAATAGAATTTCTCTATCTTCTTCAGGATTTTATTCAACACCTAAAATCAAATTTGACAAAAAAAATTTTTTAGGGCGCCCATTTTATTATTTTTGTTATGGTGCCGCTGTTTCAGAGGTGACGATTGATACACTCACAGGAGAAAATATTTTGGATCGCGTAGACATTGTACATGATGCAGGGAATGCAATAAATCCATCTCTTGAACTTGGTCAAATTGAAGGCGGATTTATCCAAGGCCAAGGTTGGCTTACAATGGAAGAAGTTAAGTGGAAAGATAATGGTGAAATTACAACGTTTTCACCATCTACCTATAAGATACCAGCGGCCAGTGATATACCTAAAGAATTTAATGTAGAAATTTTTAAGGAAGGAAATAATAAAGAAAATGTTGTTAACAAATCTAAAACTACTGGTGAACCTCCTCTTATGCTTGCAATGAGCGTTTTTTTTGCAATTAAAGATGCAATTGCCTCTGTAGTAAATTATAAAAAAATTCCAAGCCTCAATGCCCCCGCAACTCCAGAAAATATCCTAATGAGCATAAAAGAAATTAAAAATAGAAAATTGGACAGATTTTATGGAGAATAATAAAAAATTTATATTAAGAGCTATTGAATTGTCTATTGAAAGTGCTCGAAACAAAGGAGGTCCTTTCGGATGTGTTATTGTGAAACAAAATAAAATCATTTCTGAAGGTTTCAATCAAGTTACATCAACAAATGATCCTACTGCGCATGGAGAAATAGTTGCTATTAGAGAGGCATGCAAAAAGTTAAACACATTTAATTTAACCGGTTGTGAATTATATTCGAGTTGCGAACCATGTCCTATGTGCTTATCTGCAATTTACTGGTCACATATTGATAAAGTTTTTTATTCTAATACTAGAGAAGATGCTAGAGAAATAGATTTTGATGACTCATTAATTTATTCAGAGATAAATAAAGATAAAAATGATAGAAAAATAAAAATGATTCAAATGCATAGAGATGAGGCACTTGAAGCATTTAAAATTTGGAAAGAAAAAGAGGATAAAATAAAATATTAATGGAATATTTACCTTATACATTGAAGTGGCTTGAGGCCATATTAAGATGGGGGCACGTTTTATTTGCAATTTTATGGGTTGGTAATAGTTTTTTATTTAATTTTCTTGATAATAAGCTTAATAAAAATATCACTAGCGAAAAAGTGGATGGTGAAGGGTACTTAATGCACTCAGGATATTATTATAAACTCACAAGACTAAAAACCTCTCCACCAAGTGAATATATGAATAGATTGGTAATCTTTAAATGGCAAAGTTATCTTACTTTTGTAACAGGTATGCTTTTACTTGCTGTAATTTATTATAAAAATGCTGGAATTTTAATAGTAGATAGGAAGGGCATTCAGTTTACTCCGTTAATTGCAATTAGTTTGTCATTGTTATCTTTAGTAATTGGCTGGATAATTTATGACTTATTATGTAAATCAAGTTTGATTAAAAATGATACACTTTTTTTAATCGTAGGTATTACGATATTATTTTTTATCTCATTCACATTAACAAAATTATTTAACCCTAAGTTTGCTTTTTTGAGTGTTGGATTAATTTTAGGAACAAATATGTTTGGAAATGTATTTACTGTTATTATCCCAAATCAAATTAATATAATAAATAGTAGTAAAAGAAATGAAAAGTTCGATATGACTTTATCTTTAGCGGCAAAACAGAGATCTATTCACAATAACTACTCTACATTTTTAGTTTTGTTTACTATGCTTTCTGGTCATTACAGTTTTGTAGTTTATCATCAATACAATTGGGCTATCCTAGTTCTTGTAGGAATAATTTTGGGTTTAGCACGACATTATTTTAACTTAAGAGGAAGAAACATTCATAGGTTGTATATTTTAATAAGTTCAATAATTTCTTTTATTGTGCTTGCGACTTTAGTTCTTTATTTTAAATAATAAAAAAAATGACAGAAAAACTAATTATTAACTGGGATGAGTATAATCAAACCGTAGAGAAGCTTGCTATACAAATAGATGAAAGTGGCTATAAGCCCTCCATCTTAATCGGAATTATGCGAGGGGCCGCTCCAATGATTGATGTTTTGAGTAGGATATTTAAATTAAAATGTGCTTACTTAGCAGTGGAGTCTTACAGTGGAAAAGGAATTGAGGATGAACAAGGAGATATAGTGTTCTCAAGAGAAATGAGTTCTATAGCTCCTAATATGGGAGGTAAAATTTTACTTTGTGATGATTTGTCTGATACAGGAATTACATTTAATAAAAGCATTGACTGGCTTAAAAAATACAAACCAATTAAAGATAAAATTGAAAATATAAAAACAGCTACCCTGTGGAAGAAGGAAAAATCAAGTTTTGAACCTGATTTTTGTGCAGTAAAATTAAAATCTAACCCTTGGATTGTTCAACCTTTTGAAATTTACGAAGAAATAAGAATTGAAGACATTAAACAAAAGCATCAGAAATAAAAAAAGGGCGGTTAATAAACCGCCCTTTTTAATAAGCTAATTTTCTTTAAGAAACCAGAAAACTAACAACACTCAATACAGCAATTACCCATATTGCTGGGTTAGTTTCATTGAATTTTCCAGTGAAAATTTTAATTAAAGCATATGAAACAAATGCTAAAGCTATTCCATTTGAAATCGAATAAGTAAATGGCATAGCTATCATTGCAAGAACTGCGGGACCTGCTTCAGCAGCATCATCCCAACTTATATCTGTAATATTTCTCACAAATAAAGTTGCAATATAAATCAATGCAGCGGCATCAACTTCTTTAGGAAGCGATGTTGCAAGTGGGCTAAAGAATAAGCACATTAGGAATAATATACCAATGACCAAAGAAGTCATTCCAGTTCTTCCACCTGCTTTTACTCCAGCTGCACTTTCAACATATGTTGTAACTGTTGATGTTCCTAAAATAGAACCCGCAACAGTCGAAACACTGTCCGATAGCATTGCTTTTTCAATATCCTTTATTTTTCCATCTGGTCCAACTTTTCCAGCAACGTTTGCAACACTGGTAAGTGTTCCAGCAGTATCAAAAAAGTCGATAAAGAATAAAGTAAAGATTACAGTAACCATCGAAGCGCTAAGAGCAGCACCTAAATCAAATGTCATTAGATGTGTCATAGGTGGTGGAGAAGATACAACCCCATTAAATTTACCCAGTCCAGTAATCCATGCAATAGCACTGAAAACTATTATACCAATGATTATGTTACCTTTTATTTTATATTTTTCCATTACTATCATCGAAACAAATGCAGCCGCACCTAATAAAAGTAAAGGATTTGATACGTCACCTAGTCTTACTAATGTAACAGGATCATCCGCGGTTAGCCCCATTAATTCGAAACCAATTATAGCTAAGAAAAGACCAATACCTGCACCAATTCCTAATTTTAAACTTTTAGGAATCGAGTTTATTAGCCAAGCTCTAATTGGAGTTAATGAAATTATTAAGAAAACAACACCAGCAACCAAAACCGCACCAAGTGCTTCAGCCGGTGTATATTTCATGCCTAAACAAACACCATAAGCGATAAATGCATTTATCCCCATTCCTGGTGCAAGTCCAACAGGCCATGTTTTAGCGTAAAATGCAGCAATGAAACATGCTAATGCTGATGCAAGAGCAGTTGCTGTAAAAACACCACCAAAATCAAAACCGCCGTCGGCAAGTATGACAGGATTTAAAAACATTATGTATGCCATAGTTAGGAAAGTTGAAACTCCCGCAATGACTTCTGTTTTAAAATCTGTCCTATGTTTTTTGTAGTTAAAGTAGTTATCTAACATTAGACCTCCGTAATGCGTGAAACTTTAATTGATTCGAACCAAAAAATCTTAAGCTTTTTAAGCAAAACAGGCTAATTTGTTACTAAAATTATATTATTTACAACTTTTAAGTTAATTTTTTGCCATAGTTTAATGATAGTATCAATTAATGAGAATAAATTTTTTAATATTTTGTTTTTCAATTTTTTTATTTTTTAATGGTTGCCAAACAATAAAAGAAAAATCAGATGAAATTGCAGAAAAGGAGAACGAGAAGTTTGGTTTATTTTTGGGAAAAACAGCAAAAGAACTAAAATCTGAAATAGGCTCACCAACTGAAGATTTTATAAATGAGACTGGAAATGAAGTTTTAATTTATAAGACAAAAAAATACGGGATACCTTGCGAAAGAAAGTTTGAAATAAATTCAAACGGAATAGTAGTTAGTTTTTCTTCTAGCGGGTGTATCTAAATTAATCATAATTATCCATTTTGGGTTTAAAAAAACCCATTTTATAACATTTAATCATACCAATCAGGTTTTTCAATTTACAATCATTATCAATACTTATAACGTTTAAAAAAACAGGAGGTTATATGGCTTCAAAAAGATCAAATAAAAGATCTTCAGGCAATACTAATCAAAAACTCCCAATGAATAAATCTATACCTTTAGGTATTCAACATGTTCTAGCAATGTTTGCTGGAAACATAACGGTGCCTATTATTGTTGCTGGAGTATTTGGTCAGACACCTGAACAGAAAATATTTTTGATTCAAATGGCTTTATTTGTTGCAGGAGTTGCAACA
>MDTE01187135.1_pt1 | contig 20613 bp, 24 predicted proteins | sample 811231 | NCBI WGS metagenome assembly MDTE01 (sample SAMN05326651, study PRJNA326480) | marine metagenome | isolation source: seawater | place: Indian Ocean: Red Sea | collected 2010
GGAAACCTGAAAATCGGGTGAATGACGGGAAAGTCGACCGCGCGGGACGTTTCTGGGCTGGTACTATGCGGGACCCCAACCCAGACGAACCTTGCGGTGCGCTTTATAAGCTTGAAGGCCAGACCGCTCTTCAAATGCTTGATGGCATCCGAATTCCCAACTCTCTGTGCTGGTCGCCTGACAATCAGACCTTATATTTTTCTGATACCCGCGCCCGTGTGATTTGGGGATTTGATTTTAACTTAGCCTCTGGAGAGCTTACCAACAGGCGTCTATTTGTTGACCTGCAAGGTCAATTGGGCCGGCCCGATGGTGCTACAGTCGATACGGAGGGGTACCTTTGGAGCGCGGAGTACGGAGGCGGCCGGGTAGTGCGCTATACGCCGGACGGGACCGTTGATAACGTCGTCAATCTGCCGGTCGCCAACGTAACTTGTCCGACCTTTGGTGGAACCGATTACAAAACATTGTTCATTACGACTGCATCTCAGCGGCTCACAGAGAATGAACTTGCGGAACAACCCCTGGCGGGCGGACTTTTCTCTCTCAAGGTCACGGTAGCGGGTCTGCCCGAACCGGTGTTCGGTTGCTAAGGTCGGCCTTGGATCATTTTGATCATCGCTTTTACCGGTGCACTCTCAGTATTCAGAAATTCTGCCCCCACCTGGAAGTGATTTAAGTCCTCTAAAAAGATCCTCTCTACTGGTGGGCCATATGACGCCCAAGCATCTGCTAAATCGCGGCTTTGACGCTGAAACTCCTCAAGTTCTCCACCACCCCAGAAAAAGATTGCGGGGGGTAGATTTGCACTGAGATAGCTCTGGGGGCTCAGCGCCAATGCAGCTTGCTCATCTAAAAAAAGATAGTCATTTCGGGCGCTAAGACGCACAGGCTCTAAATCGTAGGGCCCGCTCCCGGCAATCAGACCTTTTATGAGGCCGGGTGCACCGCAGAGAGCGGCCCAATCCGCCACTGCTAATAAGGAGGCCAGATGAGCGCCAGACGAGTGGCCGGCCGCGAAGAAGCGGTCAGGATCCAAGTGCCAAGTCGCCGCGTTTGATTGGAGGTGGACAACCGCCCGACGGACCTGATCAACGATGGCATCGAGCGAGACATCGGGTGCCAGACCGAAATTTAGGGCAGCTACAGCTATCCCCGAAGGCACCAAGGGTATAGCGGGGAACCCTGACTCATCCTTACTCAACGCTTTCCAAGCGCCGCCATGGCAATAAATTACAAGTGGCCAAGGCCCAAAGCCTTCTGGCAAGAAAATATCCACCAGTTCGTCTGACTGACCACCGTAAGAAATATTTTGATAGCAGTTGAACGTCTCTTTGGCGGTGATTGATGCAGCTGCGCATTGTGCGATCCACGAAGACGGATCTGCTACCAGCGTCCTCTGGTCATACTGTGAATCCAATTCTTCCTGGGTGTAATCACGGTATACGGCCATCTTGTTATCAAATCCGCAGTGGAACACCTGCTTTGTGAGATAAAACCTACCCCCTGTCTAGTCCTATCAACTGCTAGAGTGAGTGTCTGCCTCTAAAGTGCGAGAGAATACTTGGACACCCTCGCCATCATCTGCGCCCGAGACAAAAGCGGTTGTCTCTAGTCGGTTGCAATGTGGACAACGCACCCACTTCCATTTGTGGGGCTCTCCCTCGGCAGCCAACGCTTTAACCATACCATTTTGACACTTAGTGCATGTCATCTTCTAAGTCCGATAAACCGATTAAAACAGTCCAATAAGGTCCGGCAAAATTGACCTCAAATGGTAGTCGATTTCGGTTATTTTGATCTCTAAATACTTAAAAACAGTAAACTTTTTAGATAATACGTTTAATTCCGTGACATCGGATCATTGGTCATGATGGATTTTCATATCGGCGACATTGAAATGTAATTTATATGAAAGATTCCAGGGTTATCGTGTGTGGAGTTTGTTTGAAATGCCTCCCTGTGGACCCTTGGCCCTGTCCATTTCCCCCGATTTGGACAGGGCTATTTTTTATAATTTTACTAACAATTTTATTGATAAACTGGAAGTAGGGATTGCACTCGTCCCCGGTAGGCGAAGCATCCTATTATCCTAGGAACGGATTATTTTCGGGAAATTTCCGAATTGCCCTGGTGAGCGAGGGTTGGTGGGCCCGGTAGGACTTGAACCTACAACCAGACCGTTATGAGCGGCCTGCTCTAACCAGTTGAGCTACGGGCCCAGTTTCCGGAACAAGGTAGAGCCACATTACTCAGCAACCAAGCTCCGTCAAGACGGATTTAGGAGCTGATATTTTTGACCTATTCTTTAATCAGGATTTTTATGGTCCAAGCAATAAAATAGCAAAACATAGGTGGCAGACTATGCCGATGCAAAAGATGGTTTTGCAATGTCGTAGGGTATCAGCCCGCTAAATAGACTTATTGCGAAGGCGTTGTGTGAACAACTCTAGTAGGACAACAGTTATAAATATTATCAACAGAATTGTTGCAACATGGTCGTAATCAAATAGATCCCAACGCCCTTTTAATTCTGTACCAATGCCCCCCGCGCCAACAATACCCAACACTGTGGCAGTCCTAATATTTCGTTCCATGATATACTGAATATAGGCGTAATATTGGGGTAGTACTTGCGGTATTACGGCGTACCGCAGCACTTTTAATTTGTTGGCCCCTGTCGCTGTCAGTGCCCGTTGGGGACCAGGGTCACAGTTTTCAATTTCATCTGCAAAAAACTTACCCAGAAATCCGCTTGTATGAATGGCAAGTGCAAGAATGCCAGCAACGGGTCCAAAGCCATACATAAGGACAAAAAATAGGGCTAAAATTAGCTCTGGCATTGCTCTATTGAAACTACAGATCGCCCTAGCGGAATGATATAAAATTTTATGAGGTGTGTAATTGCTGGCCCCAAATATTGTTAGGGGGATCGCAATTATAATCGAAAAAACAGTCCCCCAAAATGCCATCTCGATCGTTTCCCACATCTTTATTAGGACTTTGATGAGATATCCAATGGGCTTTACCAAAAATTCAGTTTCAGTCTCGGTAAATTTCTCTGAAATAACACTATATTCACGCTCTGTTCTCACCTCCACATAGGAAAACATTGGCAAGTCGTTCGGATCGAAATTTTCAATACGATTAGTCTCTTGAATTGTTGAAATTTGGATCGGGAATGCTTTACCTACAAAATTCCCGACACCATTCAAAACCCTAGACTCTCCAAAACCAAACATTGATGAAATGGCCTGACCAGTTTCGCTTACCGCTTTGTCGAGCTCCATATTCTTAGCTGAGAAAGCAGCAAGTAACGCAATAATTAGCAAAACTCCAATCGTGAGTGGTGTCACTGCCTGGTGCAAGGACCATTGGTCTGAAGGTCGTCGCAAGGTATTGTTATCGCTGGACATTAAAATACTCCCGATTTTAAACAGCAACAGACTGGGGAACCTCTGTAATCTGGCTGCCCTTAATTATGCCGTGTTCGGTGAGACGGGTTGGATCAGCGAATGGTGCAACTAGGTCCCCCTTGTTCCCACCGTAAATCTGATGGAGGCGGTCAGAGGTAAGGGCTTGTGGGATGTCATCAAATACGACAGATCCATTATTCAGCGCTATTATTCTATCCGCAAATTCAATCGCGAATTCCACTTGATGCAAGCTACATAACACTGTGGTATTTCGAGCCTCAGACGCTTCTTTTAGGAGCGTCAGAACATGACGGCTAACCGTTGGGTCGAGGCTCGCCACGGGCTCATCGGCAAGCACCACGTTTGGCTTGTTGATAAAAGCTCTTGCAATAGCCACGCGCTGTTGCTCCCCGCCAGAGAGCTCAGACGCTCTTCGGTAAATTTGCTTCTCCTCAAGTTCAACTTCTTCCAGTAATCGACAAGCAGATCTTTGCTGATCCAATGGAAAAGATTTGAAAAACACCTTCAATGTCGGTGTTACTGGCAATAGCCCCGAGAGCACGTTATGCAGGACAGTAAGGCGAGGCACGAGATGGAGCTGCTGATGGATCATGCCAGTCTTCTTCCGGACAGTTAGCAAAGATTTCTTGTTTATTGGGACGCCATCAAAAATTACCTCTCCAGAACTCGGCTGGATCAACCCATTAACAACATTTAAAAGTGTGGACTTACCAGCTCCTGAAGGCCCTAAAAGAACACAAAACTGTCCTTTTGGTATTGATAGAGATACGTCATCTACCGCACGTGTGCCATCAGGAAATACGTGAGAAACCTGTCTGAAATTTAGCATTAAGAACCTACCAATCAAAAGTTATTTCAAGGGCAAGTGAAGGCCCTTGCAATAAACCCGTATATCTTTACCGCTCGCCGGCTTTTTCGATAATTTCGCCCTTAACTCGTTTCGTGAGGGCAGCAAGCTTATCGAGTGCGCCGAGCATTTTGCTCAGGGGATACTGTGTGTCGTAACGATCCACAGTTTTTCCGCCGTAACCTCTGATAAACTGGGGATCAACTTTTGTATGTATTTCGCTAAAAGCTCTTCTAATTTTTGTCTTCAACTCAGGTGCGAGCTTTTTATTCATCGCTAAAGGCGGATTGGGTATTCCCTCGCTTTTGGCTAATACTTTAAATTTTGTGGGGTCAATAACGCCTTTTTTGACCGCTTTTTCCCATGCGTTGAACGAAGCGGCCGCTGCATTTACCCGGCCCTCTTTTAGCGCAGCGATAGAGTTGGTATGACTTCCAGCAATTACTATTTTTTTGAGATCTTTTGCCGGGTCAATGCCAGCCGCAATAACCATAGCAAACGGAAAATTGAAGGAAGAGGTGGAGTTGGGATCCCCTACGGCCAAGCTCTGGCCCTTAAGATCTTTCAGACTGTTAAGTCCAGAGTTTCTGAGAGCATAGATGCCTGAGTAATAAACAGCATTTCCCTTCTTAACATCCACAGCCAATAATTCGGCACCACACATCTCTCTGGCCTGCCCGTAAGTGACGGCCCCGTACCATCCGATGTCTGCCTGATCATTGCAAAGCCCTTGCACAGCGGCAGCGTATGAGTCCCCCAATTTGAGGTCAAAATGAACGCCATATATTTTTGTAATGGCGTTAAAAACAGGCCGATAATCACTCAGAGTATCTCTTGAACCAATCTCCGCAGGAACCATGATAACCCTCACCGGATCACCTGCTTCTCCCGTCGGCATTTTTTGTGCAATTGCCTCCGTCAGAGGGGATAGAAATAATAATGAAAAGAAAAATAAAGACGTTGCTCGCATCGCAGCTCTCCAAACAATAAGTTGACGGAGATTAACTTAAGCTGCTCATGCGACATCCAGATTGCTAAAATGTGACAAGTTTTTTACATCGAATTATTTGGGTTAGATCTCCCAGATTATTTGGGTGCTAAGTCGGATAGAAATCGCGCGTCGGCAGCGCCTGAAGAACTGAGATGAATGAATGGCATGCCAAGGGCTACCGAACCCGCACCATCCGTTAATTTATTATCACCGATCATCACTGAATTTTTGGGCGTCGCGGAGAGCCGCCTCAATGCCTCTTCAAATAACCACGACGAGGGCTTGCCGACGACTTCTACGGGTACCTCCCCTACACAAGCTAACAATGCTGCAAGAAGTGCACCCGTTTGATAGGTGAAACGTCCGTCTTCAATTGGATGCCTTTGATCATCATTTGTAACCCACAATTCGGCTCCATCTTCGATCGCGCTCGTCATTTCTTGCAAAGTTTCCACGCTAAAATCCGGGTCCCGTCCTAAGAGGACAATATCGATCCCATCCTCCAAAGAGCATGACTGTAAGCCCGCTTCACTTGCCAGTTGATGTAAGCCGGGGGCTCCCTTAATCAAAAAATTTTTTGCGCGCCGGGTATCACTCAGAATTTCGATTGTCTTTTCGCATGCGGTAATCACCTGATTTTTGTTGATATCAAAACCGAGACTTTGAAGAAATCGTGCGACGCGGTCATCGCCATACCTCGATTCATTGGTAACGACCATAAGTTGGCGCCCAGCTTTTTTTACAAAATCAATAGCCCCAGGTGCCGGGTTGGTTCCGAAAATCAGTACACCGTCCATGTCGACCAAGATGGCCTCGTATGCATCGAAATTAAGCGGATCAGCAGATAATCGGGTCATCTCTTTGCTACTTTCATAAGCCCCAATAAGTTGAACCGATAAGGGCTTCAAAACCTTGGCACACAGATTAAAGAGACCTATGGGCGTTAAAACTTGAACAAAATTTATTTCACAAAAGTGGGGCGAGATTCATCACAGCAAAACCCGAGGGAAATTAAATTCAAAAGATTACAAAACCTCTCCTTGGCGAGCAGGATTGTGCCATTATTTGGGACTTCATATACATTCTGTCCGTCGGGTAATTTGATATTTCGCGCTAGCCTATGTTCAATATCAATGGCTGACTCACGGCCTCTATCGATCAACCTCGTTTTTATGGTCTCTGAGTTTGCAGTAATCGTAATAACATGCACATTAGAAAACCGCCGTCTCGCTTCGGAAATAATTGTCCTCGACGCATTTACGATTACACACTTTCCGGCATTCAAGTCATGCTCAAGTTCCACCGAAATGCCGTAATCGTTGTTATGGGCGTGCCATTGTAAAGAAAAGTAACCCTCGGAAGATTTGCGAGCGAACTCCTCGCTCGTAGTTTCGATGTGGTTTTCTCCACCTGCTTCTGCAGGGCGCGTTATAAACCGGCGCAAAAATATAAAGCTTTTATCATTATGGAAGTGGTTTCTTGCAGCATCGAGTATAGCATCCTTACCGACGCCTGAAGAGCCGACCACGAGGATCAAGGGGCTTGGTCGCGCATTATATCCGAGAGCCTGATCGGTCATGAAATGATCTACGAGACCTGTGCCATTGATATGTAACAACTCCCTAAGAAGGGGAGAAAGTGAGACAGGGGAGGGGTTTCGAGGTCGGGCTCTTTTGCGAGATCATCCCAGATCCGAAGTTTTACAGCTTCTCGGGCAAACGGTTTTTGGATAAAATTTGCCGCTTCAATATTATTATATGGACCACCCTGAAGCTCCAGACTTCGAACAGAACCCTCAGACAAGGTATCTAAATAATTAGTATCAACAGCACACAAATACCTTTTTGCATCCACATGCATTTGTACAGGTTTACAGACGGCATCCGGGAAATGCTGGCTAAGATACTTATAACCAATATCCTCGTGACGATCGTCGATACCCCTTAGGACGTGATCCTCACCAAACTGATGACGCAAATGCCCGATATCGTGGAGGAGTGCAGCAGTAATCAGAGAGACGTCATGCTCTTCTTTCTCGGCTAGCCAAGCGCATTGCAGCGCATGCTGCAGTTGGCTCACCCTCTCAGAGCCGTATTGTTCAGCACCCTGCTGTTCTAGCACATCTGTAAGCGCCTCAATTGTCACAAATCTAGTTCTCAAATAATACGGTTTCCTTCACGCCAAACCGACGACATCATCGGTATTGCGTCTTCGACTTTAACCCGTGAAAAATCGGCACGTCGGCCAATCTTTATTTCGCCTCGATCTTCAAGACCTGCCAGTTGCGCTGGAACCGCCGAGACACTTGCCACCGCATCGGGAAGGGAGATGTTGCCGTTGTGGTTCAGTAGGAATGCACCATGCATGAGGCTCGCAGGCACGTAGTCCGAGGATAAAACATCGAGAAGGCCTTTTTTCGCCAGTACCATTGCCGAGATGTTACCGGAATGTGATCCACCAAGAACAAGATTAGGAGCCCCCATGAGGATCTTTAGACCTTTGCCCCGTGCCGCCAAGGCTGCTTCGATCGTGGTTGGGAACTCTGAGATTTTGACCCCTTCGCTTGCCGCGGTCTCAATATGATCTTTTTTTGCATCATCATGGCTTGCGAGAGATAAACCTGCCGCCTGACACTTCTTTACGATGGTCGCTCGGTGCTTGTCACTATACTTCAACTGATCGGCTTTTTGTCGTTCAATCATTGTTTCCATTGCATCATCAGTGAGTGAATATTTTCCCTGATAATACTCTCTGTATTTAGCCTCATCGACAAATTGCCGTTGCCCGGGAGTGTGATCCATTAGAGAGACCAGACGCACATCTTTTTCACTCAAAAAATATTCAAATTCATCAAGAACGACGGAATTTGAAATTTCACATCGTATGTGAAAGAAATGATCAGACCGAAGCATGTTTTTACTCTTCATACCTCGAATGGCTTTGGCCATATTAACCGCATTCAATCGGCTGTGGCTGTCTGGCCAAGTATCTCCAACCCGGATAGCGTCCAGCACCGTCGTAATTCCAGCCGTTGCCATTTGGGCGTCATGAGCCATAACCGCAGCCTCAGCAGGCCAAGATACGCCCGGCCTAGGTTTGAAGTGTTTCTCGAGATTATCAGTATGCAATTCCACTAGGCCTGGAACACAAAAATCTCCCTCAAAGTCGATTGCATTGGATAATTTTGATACTGAGGAACATATGTCTTGGATTTCTCCGTCGCGAGTAGACAAGGTCCCATCAATTATCTCATTTTTGGTAATAATACGCGCATTTGTAACAACAGTTTCCTTGCTCATGCAGCAACTCCCAGCTCATCGAGCATAATTTCTCGATCCGCGACCAAATCTCGGACCTCCCTGTCGTGAAATATGCCAAGAAGAGCAGCACCTCTGCCTTTTGCCTCGTTAATGAGTGAAACCACGACATCCTTGTTAACGGCGTCGAGAGACGCTGTTGGTTCATCAAGGAGCAAGATGGGATAGTCCACGACAAAACTTCGAGCCAAATTTATCCGCTGCTGCTCGCCACCGGAAAATGTGGAAGGCGCAAGAGACCACATCCTTTCGGGAATATTTAGACGCGAGAGTAATTTCTCTGACTTATCACGTGCTTCCGCTAGTTCCGTCTCGAGCATTATCAATGGTTCCATCACCACTTCTAATGCCGGAACACGGGGAACCACTCGTAGGAACTGACTGACATACCCAAGTTGGCGACGCCTAAGATTTACAATTTCCCGGGGTGCTGAAGTGGTTACATCAACTCGATTTGTCCCTTGTCCAACGACGATGGAGCCCTGGGTGGTTAAATAGTTCCCATAAATACATTTAAGCAGGCTGGACTTTCCCGCGCCCGATGACCCCGAAATGACAACACATTCACCGCTAGAAACCGTCAGGTCTATGCAACTCAAAACCGGTAATGTAATGCCGCCCTGATTATGGAGCGTAAATGACTTCGAAACACCGTTAAGTTCTATGAGGGGGGTGCCCATACATTCGATCCTTAGTTTTGCAGAATTGAGGAAACTAGTAATTGAGAGTAAGGGTGTTGCGGATCATCTAAAACTTGATCGGTGAGCCCGCTCTCCACAATTTCTCCCTGGCGCATCACGATCATTCGGTGCGCAAGTAACCTTGCGACGGCCAAATCATGAGTGACTACAATGGCCGCCAGTCCGAGATCCGATACGAGAGTGCGGAGCATATCCAAAAGGCGGGCTTGAACTGATACATCGAGCCCGCCCGTTGGCTCATCCATGAATACGAGCCGTGGCTTTGTGACCAAATTCCGCGCAATCTGAACACGCTGCTGCATACCACCTGAAAACTGAGCTGGAAGGTCGTCAATACGGTCAAGGTCAAATTCCACTCGTCCGAGCCATTCGCCAGCATTTTCTCGGATTCTTGTATAATTTCGCTCTCCAACAGCCATAAGACGCTCGCCAATATTGGCACCGGCACTCATATCCATCCGAAGACCGTCTCTTGGGTTTTGATGCACGAAGCCCCAATCCGTTCTCATCAGAAGCCTTCGCTCCGGTTCGGACATTTGAAATATATCTCTCAATCCATCGAGTCTCGTATTGTACAAAATATCACCGGTTTGAGGCTCCAGACGTGCGGATACACAATTCAACATTGTTGATTTACCGGACCCAGACTCGCCGACAACTGCCAAAACTTCTCCTGGCCAAATCTCAAACGAAACATCTTTACACCCGACAATCGGACCATAGGATTTGTGCAAGTTCGTAATTCTTAAAATTGGTTCTTCCAACAGGCTAGTCTCCTGAGGGTTTCAATGTTTTATTAGACGGTGATTTACCGGCGTCGACCCTGCGCGCGCAGTAATCACTATCAGAGCACACAAACATCCTAGTTCCTTTATCGTCTGTGATAACCTCATCAAGAAAACTGTTCCGAGCGCCACAGAGCGCACATTCTTCCTCCCACTCTTGGACTTGAAACGGGTAATCCTCGAAGTCTAGGCTTCTAACGGAGGTGTAAGGCGGCACAGCATAGATACGTTTTTCACGGCCGGCACCAAAGAGCTGGAGAGCCGGCATTTGGTCCATTTTTGGGTTGTCAAACTTCGGAATGGGCGACGGCCGCATTAGATACCGATCATTCACGATCACTGGGTAGTCATAGGTTGTACTGATATGGCCATACTTGGTGATGTCCTCATAAAGCCGGACGTACATAGAGCCGTACTCCGATAGGGCGTGCATTTTTCGCGTTTCACGCTCGCTTGGCTCAAGCCACCTCAAAGGCTCTGGAATGGGCACTTGATAGACCAGTATCTGTTGCTCCGAGAGATGCGTTTCAGGAATGCGGTGGCGGGTTTGAATTATGGTCGCCATTTCAGTAGTTTCAGTCGTATTTACACCTGTGGTTTTCCGAAAAAATTTCCGGATGTTCACAGCATTTGTCGTATCATCCGCGCCCTGATCAATCACTTTAAGGATATCATCTTTACCGATAATCCCCGCAGTAACCTGTATTCCCCCAGTTCCCCAACCGTATGGAAGAGGCATTTCGCGGCTGCCAAAAGGCACTTGATAACCAGGTATTGCTATCGCTTTTAAAATAGAGCGGCGGATCATCCGCTTTGTACCCTCGTCGAGAAAAGCAAAGTTATAACCAGTGGCTGAGGAATTTTGATGAGGTACAGGCGACTGAATGTTCATGGCATTATTCTGCGGCATTTGCAGGCATATTATCGGATGGATTGCTCTCATAATCTTGGCGCATGCGCCGTACCATCTCGAGTTCCGACTGAAAGTCGACATAATGCGGTAGTTTCAAGTGCTGGAGAAAACCAGAGGCCTCCACATTATCAGAATGGTAAAGCACAAACTCCTCATCTTGAGCAGGTGCACCTATTTCTTCTCCCAACTCACGAGATCGAAGAGCCCGGTCCACAAGCGCCATAGACATGGCTTTCCGCTCCCCGTTACCAAAGGTAAGGCCATAACCTCTTGTAAACTGCGGAGGAGCCTTCGCCGATCCAGCGAATTGGTTCACCATATCGCATTCTGTAACTGTGATTTCTCCAATTTCTATTGAAAAGCCCAGCTCCTCAGGCACAAACTCTACTGCGACCTCACCGACGCGTATTTCTCCTGCGAACGGATGATTTCGTCCATATCCTCGTTGCGTTGAATATCCAAGAGCTAAGAGATATCCCTCGTCACCGCGTGCAAGATTTTGGAGACGCACGGGCCTATCTGCCGGAAACAACATAGGCTCCCGCGTAAGATCGTTTGGCTCTTCATTAGCGTCGTCGGGTTCCTCCGTCTCCAAGAGACCTTCTTTTCCCAAAAATTGGGCAACGCGGGGCATGCTCGGACGCGACAATGGCTCTACCTCGGTCAAAACATCTTTTTTTGTCTCTTTCATTGAACTCTCCATTAGCTCAAAATCCAGAAGACGGTGCGAATAGTCATAACTGGCGCCAAGCACTTGGCCACCAGGAACGTCTTTAAAAGTGGCTGAAACCCTGCGCCGTATCGACATATTCGCCGTGTCCAAAGGCTCACTGGTGCCCAACCGCGAGAGCGTGGTGCGGTAAGCACGAAGTAAAAAAACAGCCTCGATCATATCGCCCTGGGCCTGTTTGATGGCTAGGGCAGCAAGGTCATGGTCATATATTGACCCTTCCGTCATTACTCGGTCTACAGCCAGGCCAAGTTGCTCCTTGATCTGATTGAGTGATAACTCTGGAATTTCTGGATCGCCCCGGCGCTCAATAGCAAGAAGCTCGAGAGAATTTTCAATGGCTTTTTCGCCGCCTTTGACCGCAACATACATGCCTACCTGCCTATACGTGTAGTGCGTGGCAAAGCTACAACGTCAACGCCACACGTAAGAATGAGATCAATGCCCATCGGAAATAACTCGCTCATGTCTTCCCGCTCCCGCCATATGATCTCCGGGACGCCACCGATCTGTAACTTTTTTGTGGTTTGGATACCGGGACCTGTTAGCTCAAATCCCTCTTGGGACGAACTCAACTTTGGCACCTGAATTATTAGGGTAGCGGATCTGTCAGGTAATTCTGAACTGCCTAAATTAAATTGCGATAAGCTAGGCATACCCTTCGGATCACAGAGTATCGCAAAGTCGACTTCCTTCGAGTTATCCGATATCGAGCACCCACAATGAAAAGCCAAATAATCTGCGAGGGCATCGTTATCGGCAGTTGTGTCCAACCACACCTTTGTTTCGAAGTCTAACAAAGTAAGCGCAATTGCAGCCGTGGCAACGTTCATCCCAACTGGCGGCATAATATGGACCGCAATTTTTTGCACCGTGCCCGGATACGAATTTGCCAGCAACAGCGTTCTAAAAGTGGACTGGGAGTCAAATACGGGGCTCTCGAAAGCCTTAGGAATGGGTCTAACTTGCGAAGAATGCTTCATTCCTCATCCTCACCCCTTACCATTGTAAAAAACTCCACCTTAGTCGCTTCAGCCTTCTTTGCGGTTTCCGATTTCTGTATGTTGAGGTCTTCCTCAAGGGGCTGGATGAGATCGACCTCCAGTTTTTGGCTGTTGGCCGGATCCTGCATCAGGGCGTCAAATACGGCTGCAAGCTCTGCGTGGCGAGTGCTACGTCCTTTCACATAACCATGACCAATTGCCCCACCAGAAATTTGTACGCTGCAACGGGTCATAGTCATCTCACCAAGATTAAATTTTTGCCCAACTCCTCCGGCTCTACCACGCACCATAATAAGCCCAGTTTCCGGGGAGCGAAGAAAATCGTAATCGGGCTTGATGGAGAGCTCTTGCCAAGCATTTACTAATTGATACTCGGAAGTTTTAGAGAGAACTGACATCCACCTTTGTCGGGATCTGTCATTTGCAATTGGGGACGTCATTCGTAAGACCATGTTTTACGCAAATTTGAAGTTAGCTCAGGGTAAAACCGCTACGTGACGATATTGTGACGGTTTAGCGACAAAACGCTTACAAACGTCATCAAACCGTCATTATATCAGGTAAGTATGGATATATTTACCAATGCAGTTGTTTAAATGTTCGAAGAGACCCTACGGGTCGTTACACTGAATACCTGGAAATGCTCTGGTGATTATAATCAACGTTTGTTGCTTATGATCGCCGGCTTGCGCGCTCTGTCACCCGACATAGTTCTATTGCAGGAAGATTTTTGTCGGTTGGACACCGATCAAAGCACATCCACTACACTTGCTAAGCACCTAAATCTTAATTGCGAAGCAGCACCTGCCCGCAAAAAAAAACGGTTGGTTAATGGCATTGACGTAATCAGCACATCTGGGCTCGCTATTTTAAGTAGAAAATTACCGACCAGAAGCATGATAATGGACCTCCCAACCGATGATGTGGATGGCGAACGCATCGCTCTTTTCGCCACCGTGCCGATCCTTCACGGATCTTTGAACTTGTGCAATGTGCATTTATCACATCTAGAAAACAGGGATGACCTGCGGCAACGACAACTCGGTGATATCGTTCACAAACTCAGTTTGTATGAGAAAACCGATCAGTTTCTGCTGGGCGGAGACTTCAATTGCGATTCGACTAGCGATCCTCTCTCGTGGTTAATAACACAAGTTTCCGCCCCAATGAGGGAACCAAACTGTGATTGGACAACGACTTTAAATCAAAGTACCTGCATCAACATTGGAACAAACCTGGATCATCTGTTCTTTGGATCAGGAAATTCCTCGTTACGACCACGGGCAATTACCTATACCCGAGTTATGGACACATTAGATGCTCAAAAGGGAATATATCCTTCTGACCACGCTGGGCTAATGCTCGATATTTCTTTTGCCCACGGTGTGTGACAAGAGTGTCATGCTATATTCATAACTACGCTGTAAGATTTTTAAAAACACAACGATGCTTGAATATTTATGTCACCCCGTTATGCCATATATTATCTACCGCAGCCCGATGATCCTTTATTTCTAAAATCAAGTGCATGGCTCGGATGGAACTCTCACCTTGGTGCTATTTGCGAGCGGCCTCATATCGAAAAAATTGCTGGAACAGAGCTCCGTCAGTTGACTTCCAAACCAGCAGTTTATGGTTTCCATGCCACGCTCAAGCCGCCTTTTTTCTTGGCCGACGGCCTTCGCGAAGAAGATCTCGTTGAGGACCTTGAGGCCTTCGCTCGTGCAGAATACGTAACGAGATTAAACTCTTTAGAAATCTCTGACCTCGGTTCTTTCTTGGCCCTAACAGAAATGACAAAAAGCTCTAGCGTCTCAGAGCTCGCAGCCAAATGTGTAAGAAACTTTGATCTATTTCGTCGCGAAATGACTCCAGAAGAGTTTAGCCGGCGCAAAACGGCAAACTTAACAAGGGCGCAGATCCTTTTGTTAGAGACATGGGGATATCCATACGTATTCGAGGAATTTAAGTTTCACATGACCCTTAGTGGGCCGCTAAATCGAGACCAGTCGAGGGTGGTGACTCAGGTTTTAAATGAATATTTGAGCAATGATCTTAAGACAGCCCGAGTGATTGATCACATAACTCTACTTCGGCAGGAGAACTTAGAATCGAATTTCAACGTTGTCCATTCGACCCAACTAATGGGATCAAAACCATCAAGATAAGTTATATCCGAAATTATCCAATTTGCACTGTTAAGGAATTGAAGGGACGTGGCCTTGTCGTCCTGCGACACAAAATTAAGTCGGTATTATGATTCCCTAAGCAATACTCTCTCAATTGGCGCCGAAGTTAAAGGCGATACCTCAAATCGCCCAGTTGACTGCTATCGGAAGAGCGAATCCTGCGTAACAAAAAATTCATTTGTCTCACGGGTTCACCCTCACTTATAACTATATTCCTAGTTTCATAGTAATAATGGATAGGACATGGCAGTCAGTGCACACTCCGCGGCCAGTGGATTTGCAGCGGCCGGATCAATTCCACGGCTCGATGTTCTTTTAATTTTGGTTCGCGCCGGTTACGAGGGCCTGACCGTCGGGCAAATCCAAGAGCGTCTGAATGTCCCGGCATCCACGTTGGCCCACCATTTACGGATATTAACATCGGCGGGTTTGATTGAGCAGGAAAAACTCGGCCGAATGGTTGTCAACCGAGCGTGTTTTGATCACATTCAAGAGCTTGCCGGTTTTCTCCTTAAGGAATGTTGCGCCGACGAGATATCGGCCGCGGAAAAAACGGCATGACCCGTGTTGAAATACACCTTACGGAGCCATCGATGACAGACGGTGCGCTTCTTCTTGTTGCGGAACCGTATGGGCACTGGGGCCAGGTGTTTAAAGGCATCCATTGGAATGGATTAGAATTTCTGGCCAAAATTTCGGCTAAAAATTACAACCTGGTCTTAACCCGGCCGGTGGGCGGCGCATAGCAATGAGTTGCGGCCGTGGCTTCAAGTTTGAGACACCTCATGGGGATATAGAGATAAGCCATTTTTCTGAACCCATTTGGATACTAACCGGTGCGGAAGTCAAAAAGCCGAGACTGATCGCAAAGATTCTTGACGAGGCAGCCGTTTGATGTCCGAACTCGTGTTGCGCGAACTCCAACAATTCTTGGCGCGCATTGGAAAATTGAAGTCCATATGGCTTTTATCAGCTCTAATTCCCCTGCTCGTTGCTCTATTCGATGTAAGAAATTTAGACCAGTTTCTTAGCACAACTTTGGGGGCACTCTCTGGCACGCTCCCTTACGTGACTATCGCAGTTATTTTAATCGGTTATTTGAAAGCAACCGGGGCTGAAGCAATTGTCGCTAGAGCATTTGAGGGCAGAGAGGCAAGAATGATTGTCTTGGGTGCCATTTTTGGCGGATTGGCACCATTCTGCTCTTGCGAGGTCATTCCATTCATCGCGGGACTTTTGGCAGTTGGCGTTCCGTTATCTGCCGTGATGGCTTTCTGGCTTTCCTCACCTCTGATTGATCCGCCGACACTTTTAATCACTGCAAGTGCTTTGGGATGGAATTTCGCTATTGCAAAGGCAATTGCGGCAGTGACGATAGGCCTCATAGGTGGTTTTACGATCCAGCTCGCGACATCCAATGGTGCTTTTTTGGAACCACTTCGTAACGAGGCGCCAGTTAACTGTTGCGGGGTTGGACCTGCCGGTCTCGCATCAGACAAGACCGTTTGGTCATTCTGGAGATATGCTGATCGTCGGCAGATTTTCTGGAGACAATCGGGAGAAAATGCGCTTTTCTTAATCAAATGGTTAACATTCGCCTACCTTTTAGAGGCCCTTCTTATTCACTACGTGCCGGCAGAATTAGTCGCCGAAGCGGTGGGAGGCGAAGGCGTTATTCCCATAATCATCGGTGCTTTAATCGGCGCACCCGCCTATTTAAACAGTTATGCAGCCCCCCCTTTGGTTGCAGGACTTATGGAGCAGGGGATGACCCATGGGGCTGCAATGGCTTTTATGGTATCAGGAGCCGTTAGCTCAATACCGGCTATGGCCGCCGTGTGGTCCTTAGTAAAGGTAGAGGCTTTTGCAGCTTATTTGGGATTAGGGATAAGTGGAGCGATTATTATTGGGATCATTTTTGAGGCATTTAACGCGTAGTTTATCTCCGAGATTAGGCCCATCAGTTCCATACACAGCTTAACTAGGTATTTCAAAAAAGAGAGTGGGTTCGGTTTGGACGCCGGTGTTTCCGAGATGCATATAAATAATAAAAATGACCGAGGTATGATTCCTAGTTTGTCGTGAGACAATATTTATGCCCGCAACCCTCACTTAGAGTTAGATTGGAACATTTCCTATTGCGTAGTTAGTGACGGTTTTGTTCCAAATGTGGATAACTTGGGCCCCAATGTTGATAAGTACTGCTTTATCGGCTTATTGACACAAATATTTAACAAAAGTGACACACTAGAGATGTTCGCCGTGAGATACCGTTTATATTGGGGCCGAAGCGATATCGACTGATTTTTAACTCCGGCGTCAAATTTATAAGTAGGTGGCATACGGACCTCAGCGATGGCTCGATTGGCCCGGCGTAGGCAGATGGAGGTATTATCCTCAATTTGCCTACTTAATTGCGGTCTGGACAGAAATCCATGGCAACTGCCCTGGCCGCCAAACAGAAAAAAGAAAGAACAAAATGGGGGGTGCGATGAGAGAAACAGAGGTTCGTTTCTCGGTAAATGAGAAAAATAAAGGGAAAGCTGAAAGATGGTTCTCGGGCCACGAGAGTAAAGTCCAAAAGAGTGAGAGCCTCTACTTGGATACGCCGTCGAACCATTTGCGAAAGGCTGGATGCGAACTCAGGCTTCGCCGTAACGAGAGCGGGATTAAACAAACAATTAAGTCCACCGGGCCCAAAGGGTCCCTATTCACTCGAAATGAGTCTGAGATCGCCCTGAACGACTTCCAACCAAACCTGGAACATCTCAGGAAATTCATGAAAGACCAGAGACTTGGGCGCCTTAACACAGATACTATCGCACCCGCGTTCCGCACTCATGTGACCCGTCGAGCGGTTTTAATCCCAACCAATAGCGGGGCTGTTGAGAGTGTATTAGATATTGGCGCTATCGAAACTGAAAACCAGTCACAAGAATTATTCGAAGTTGAACACGAACTTAAAGAGGGCGCTCCAAAAGCTCTCATCAAGACTTGCCATGATTTTCTGGATAGTGTGCCGTGCTCTATCGGATTGGAGGGCAAAGCCGCGCGAGGCTACAGACTGTTATCTGGCAAACAACCTAAACCCGTATTTGCCTCAAAATTCAATGTCCCCGCGGAGACGACTTTACCGGACGCAATCAAAAAAATACTTCAATCATCATTTCAGCATGCAATGGCAAATTTACCCGTTTATGTCCAAACCGGGGAAATGGAGGCTGTTCACCAGTTTCGAGTAGGCATACGACGCTTCAGAGCTGCATTATCTGCCTTCTCACCAATCATCGATATTAATCCTGCGCGCAAATTAAAAAGCGATATCTTAAGCGTCTTTGACGCGTTAGGTGATATTAGGAATGCCGATGTTTTCTTGGAGGAGACACTTCCGGAAATCAGCGCAACTACCGCCAAATATGACTTTTTGAACCCGCTACGCAGCCAGGTTAGCCTATACCGTAAAAACAATTTTGAGGAGGTTAGGTGTTTTTTACTGAGTAACGATTTTGCCAGATTGGTCGTTGATACCAACGCATGGATCGATAGTCAGGACTGGCTCAGGCATGATCGCCCTGTTGATCAATTGATGTCATCACGACCAATTGGAGAATTTGCTCAACGTCGTTTATCAAAAATGACGGGGAAACTCCTGAAACTAGGGGGCGTAGCGGAGCACGGCAACATAGAGGACTGGCATCGCCTTCGAATTATGACCAAAAAAGTACGCTACTCTAGTGAACCACTTATCAGAATTACTGGTAGTGAAGAGGGCCTGGGATTTGCCAAGGAGCTCTCTAAATTACAGGACACTCTGGGAAAATTAAATGACCTGAATAGCATAGAGCTTTTCTTAACAGATGTTAGGAAGACCGTTAGAGAACGGGATATGAACACATTCAGAGAAAGATCTGCGTTCTGTGTGGGATGGGGCGCCTCCCGTGCCGAACGCGCGGTATCTGATTTGCAACCATCGTGGCAGAAGTTTCGCAACAACGTTACACCGATGTGGAAATAGTTCGGTGACCGCGAGTATCTGCGTCATTAATGCGAAGGGTGGGTGCGGAAAAACTACCATCTCCACGCATCTGGCAACAGCACTTTCGAGTTCGGGCCTAGATACCAGCCTTGCAGACTGGGACCGTCATAGAGGAGCCACTCACTGGCTTTCTCTGCGCCCGAAGAGCAGCGCGAAGATTAGGCTTGCGGATTGGCGGAAATCCTTTGGGGCTATTCCAAAAAAAACGCAACGCTTAGTCATCGACTGCCCAGCCTCACTCAAAAGTCAGAGAGTACGCGAAGTTGCGGCAACGGCAGACGTATTAATCGTCCCAATTCTACCATCCGTATTCGACGAATATGCGACTAAGGTATTTCTAACGGATCTCGATAAGATAAAAAAAATACGGAAGGGACAGAAAAAGGTTCTGGTCGTCGCCAATCGCTTTAAAGCAAATACCATAGCGGGACGCCGTTTGAGTCAATATCTCGAAGATTTAGATTTCCCGGCAAATCATCATATTTCGGAGCGCAGTATTTACCCTCAACTAGCCGCAAGGGGATTATCGGCATTTGATCTGCATACAAAACCGATGGCCGAAAGACAAATGGAATGGATGGGTCTAATCCGTGATATCGAGGACGTTATACGTAATTCAAAAGGCCGTTCTAAATACCCAAAAAATCCAAAGAACGTTAAAAAAAAGTAGGAAAAATCGTACCTAGTGTCGGAACCCAGTATCATAAAACAAGCAGGTGTCATTGCCCACCGCACTCACAAGGGGGCATTAGAGATCGTGTTAATTACCTCCCTGGACAGTCAGAGATGGGTATTGCCTAAAGGCCATGTCGATCCCGGTATGTCGGCAAACCAGGCGGCATTAATAGAAGCTTATGAAGAAGCTGGTGTTGAAGGATCAATATCTGATGAGCCCTTTGGAATATATGACTACACCAAAAGTGAGCAGAAAAATGGTGACTTCTGTCGGGTGAAAGTATTTCCACTGAAGGTAAAGACAGTATTGAACGAATGGCCGGAATCAAATCTTCGCGAGCGTGCTTGGGTGAGCTTTGCTCAAGCCTCAAAGCGGGTAGAAGAAAAAGATCTAAAAAAATTATTGATAAAATTCCATCAAGAAATTTCATAGCTCTGGCTCGTAATCTATCTTACCATCCCAGTTTTTAGTTGGACGTTTCTGCTGAACGCAAACCGCAAAGGTTGCCGAATTGCGGATTTTGCAACAGTAGCGGATAATCTTGAAACGGCGACCGTCTGGCAATTACTGTCACGACGACTGATAAAAGTGAGCACAAAACAAGCTAATAGGTTAATGCCTCGAATGCGGGCTCTACCTTGCCACCCCACTCTCCATTAAACGACGCCAAAAGTGTTTCAGCAGGGCAAACACCGGTGCGAGCAATCTCTGTGAGAGGATTTAAAAACGACGTTTCGTCATTTCCAGAATGATCCAGACGTGCGCGACGACGCAACCCTCCCTTGGCAATTTCAAGAACATCAATCGCCACTTCTCGTAAACTGCCATCCCGAAAGGGTGTCTGAAGGGCTGTCTTGGGAACCGCGTTTCGAAGCATCTCCATTTCGTCAATTGACCAATCAGCGATATAGGCCTCTGCCTCTGCCAGGGCTTGATCATCATAGAAGAGCCCCACCCAAAAAGCGGGCAAAGCGCACAGGTTTCCCC
>MDTE01076244.1_pt1 | contig 20608 bp, 19 predicted proteins | sample 811231 | NCBI WGS metagenome assembly MDTE01 (sample SAMN05326651, study PRJNA326480) | marine metagenome | isolation source: seawater | place: Indian Ocean: Red Sea | collected 2010
GAGACCAACGTTGAACTGGGCAACCTCGATCCGGGTGTAGCAAAGGCGATCATTGCAGCCGCGGGTGAAGTTGCGGATGGCGAATGGGATGAGGAGTTCGTTCTGGACATCTACCAGACTGGCTCTGGTACGTCGACGAACATGAATACCAATGAGGTGGTCGCGCATAGGGCGACAGAGCTTCTGGAAGGCACAGGTTCGGTGCATCCAAACGATCACGTAAATTTTGGACAGTCCTCAAACGATACGATCCCGACCGCGATTCACATCTCTACCCGCATCGCGATTGAGGAAGAACTAATACCGGCCCTTCAGCACATGCACGATGCGCTGGCTGAGAAGGCTACCGAATTCGACGGAGTTCTGAAGTCCGGACGAACTCACCTCATGGACGCGACGCCCGTTCGTCTTGGTCAGGAGTTTTCTGGATACGCAACACAGATCCGCAAGGGCATCGAGCGCGTTCGTTTGGTTGCGGCTGAGTTGGAGGAACTCGCACTCGGCGGAACGGCCACCGGTACGGGCATTAACACGCATGAGGATTTTTCAACGCATACGATTGCCAAGATCGCGTTGGCTACTGGAATCTCGTTTTGCGAGGCGGATGATCATTTTGAGGCGCAGGGGGCGAAGGACGCTGCGGTCAACACTGCGGGTGCGCTCAATACGATTGCTACGAGCTTCATGAAGATCGCAGACGACATTCGCTGGTTGGGTTCGGGGCCTACATCTGGTCTGCATGAGATCCGACTTCCTGCAGTACAGCCTGGTTCTTCAATTATGCCAGGTAAAGTGAATCCCGTTATGTCAGAGGCGATGATGATGGTGGCTGCTAGGGTTATGGGTAACCACACCACCGTTACCGTCGCGGGTAGCCGTGGCAACTTCGAACTAAATGTCATGATGCCCGTGTTAGCTCACGCACTCCTTGAGTCCGTAGATCTACTTTCCAACATTGCTCACGCGTTTACTGATCGATGCCTGATAGGGATCGAAGCGAATCAAGAGCGTGCCCGCGAGCTTCTAGAGCGTAATCCTGCCATCGCTACTGCCTTGAACCCTTATATCGGTTACGACGAGGCAGCCGTTGTCGCGAAAGAGTCTGCAAAGCGTGGAGTCAGCGTTCGAGACATCGTGACCGAAAAGCGGCTTCTGCCCGAAGAACAGATTGATGAAGCCCTCGATGTTCGTTCGATGACTGAACCGGGGCTTCCAGAAGGCTAATTAGCTGAGGAGTTTTTGATCTTCATATGCGTTCGAGATGAGATCACCGTTATACAATTCGCTAACCTTCCGTCATAACACATGCCATGGATGAATTAGGAGCTCATGTCTCAGCTAGCGGAGGTGTACATCTCTCCCCAGGGAGGGCCCGCGAGATAGAAGCCTCGGTGCTTCAGCTCTTCACTAAACAGCCGAGTCGATGGGCAGAGAGCGTAATTGATGCGGAGACTGCGGACGCTTTCAAGAAAAAGCGAGCTGAGCATGGGATAACAGTAGCAGGCGCGCACGATTCATATCTAATAAATCTTTCGAGCCCTGATCGGAGGCTGTGGCGGATGTCGCAGAGATCCTTCGAGTCGGAACTGGACCGATGTGCTCTTCTAGAGCTTGACTTTCTTGTGACACATCCCGGAAACGCTACGGATGGAGATCCTGAGTCAGGCCTCGAACGGAATGCGCGCGGAATAACAGAGTCTCTCGAAGCGGTTGAGGGTGGTACACGCGTTCTGCTCGAATTGACGGCGGGAAGTGGGACGACGGTGGGGGCAACGTTTGAAAACCTTCAGACCATACTCGAGCTGATTCCGATGGAGCAGCGGCATAGAGTTGGGATATGTTTCGACACATGCCATGCGTACAGTGCTGGATACGATCTGGTAGACGATTACGAAGGTGTCTGGACTAATTTCGATGACGTGATAGGTCTTGAAAGGTTGGCTCTCATACACATGAACGACTCCCAGCACCCTTTCGATTCGCGAAAAGATCGACACGAGGCGATCGGGGAAGGCAGCCTGGGACTAGAGCCATTCCGGCGTATCGTCCTAGATGAGCGTCTAGTGAATGTTCCGAAGGTCCTTGAGACGCCGAAAGGAGATGAGGGAGCGGAAGCCGATATTCGCAATCTTGATGTGCTCCGGTCTCTACGTGCTGAGGGATAAGGCAAGCGAGTCGAGAGTGGGTTTCGGGGATCCTCTTCGCCAACACCATCACTCCAGACTATATTCTCTGACTGCAATCAAAGGGCCTTTTATTGAGCCAACGCATCGAAGCCGGGACTGACTCTCGGACATGACGCTAAGCCCCGGAGGAGGGGACAGCGGTAAGGTTCGGGGAGGTCGCCACTCGTGGATTCCCGGGCTTCAATGAGAACCTCTTTGGTTGTGGCGGGGGTCGGTGCCAGTTGCCTAGGTGACTAGGCAGTGGCCCCCGCGCTTTTGCGCCTAAATCTTGCTCAGGATGGATCGCTATGCCCCTGTGCGGGTAGCGTTTGGCTCTAGAACAATGAACCTCAACAAGCTTGAGCGATGCCCACTGTTCGCGTGACACGTCGAGCCCATTTTTGCTCTGCCCATCGAATCTACCGTGACGACTGGTCACAAGAGGAGAATCGCGAGGTCTTTGGCGACTGCTCCAATCCAAACTGGCATGGTCACAACTACATTCTTGATGTGACTGTGGAAGGTCCGGTAGATCCTGAGACCGGTTATGTCGCCGACTTAAAGGTGATCAAGCAGGTTGTGAAGGAGCGGGTTGTCGATCACGTCGATCACCGAAATCTCAATCTTGAGGTGCCATGGTTGGAAGGGACTATAGTCTCGACCGAAAATTTTGCAGTGGCGATTTGGGAGCGCATTGCGGATTCGCTGCCAAGCGGGGTTCGCCTTCATAGGGTGTTCTTGCAGGAGACACCGAACAATTCTGTTGAATACCTAGGGCCCGAGGGAGACTGACGATATGGAAGACAGTGGCGCCATCGACCTTTCTGGTGTCGAATTCGAAGACCTAGTGGCAGAAATGATCCGCAGGTGTGGTGACTCGCCTGACCGGGAAGGGATGGCGAAGACCCCGGAACGCGTTGTAAAGGCGATGACCTTCCTTACCAAGGGGTATGGGGAAACTCCCGAGGAGGTAGTGGGGGGTGCGATCTTCCCCGAGGCTCATGAGAGTATGGTCCTTGTAAAGGACATTGAGCTGTATTCTATGTGTGAACACCATCTGCTCCCTTTCTTTGGAAAGGCCCATGTGGCGTACATTCCCAACGGTAGTGTGATGGGGCTGTCCAAGGTGGCTCGCCTAGTGGAAGTGTTCGCTCGGCGTTTCCAAGTGCAGGAGCGTCTAACCGAACAGATCGCTCAGGCTGTCTTGGAAGTTAGTGAGGCGCGGGGTGTGGCGGTTTTGGTAGAAGCGCATCATCTCTGCATGATGATGCGTGGAGTTCAAAAACAGAACTCGAAGACCCTGACTTCTGCCATGCGAGGGGACTTCGTAGAGGACCGTAGTCTGCGCGATGAATTTATGTGGATGGTATCTAGTACTCACCGAGCTTTGGGATGAACGAGCGCCTGACTCTTCAAGGACAGACGTGCTTGGTCACTGGTGCAAGCCGGGGCATTGGGCGCTCTTCCGCTTTGGCGCTGTCCGACCGCGGAGCTCAGGTAGTGGCAATGGCTCGAAGTCGAGATGCGTTGGAGAATCTCGAAAGGGAGTGTGGGGCCAGGCCACTCGTCGCCGACTTGGCTGATGATGCTGGGATTTGGGCAGCGATTGACGACTTGGCTGAGTCGGAACTAGGGATTCCGGATGTCGTCGTAAATGCAGCGGGTGTCTTTGATATTGAGTCATGCTCGAGCACCTCGGTCGACTCCTTCGATGAGCACTTCACGATCAACTTGCGGGCTCCGTTTCTTCTGACGCGTGCGGTGTTACCGAAGATGCTTGAGCGGAAATCCGGCCTCGTCGTTAACATCGGTTCGATTGCGGGCCGAAAAGCGTTTCCGGGCAATGGGGCCTACTCGGCGTCAAAATATGGATTGCGCGGATTTCATGAGGTGCTTTTGGAAGAGATCCGCGGCACGGGTGTGCGCGCCTCGCTTATTGAGCCCGCTGCTACAGACACGCCCCTGTGGGACGAGATCAATCCCGATGCTAATCCGGATCTACCAAATCGAGTGGACATGCTTACACCGGATCAAGTAGCCGAAGCAGTTGTCTTCGTGGCCACTCGTCCGGAGGGTGTCAGTGTGCCTTACCTAGCTGTTGAGCGCGGTTGATAAGTCCGGATGCACCTGCTTCTCACAGATCGTTTGACATGTCCCCGATGTGGCCCAGAGTTTGGCCTCATCCTGTTGGCGGACAAGCTAGTTGATCGAGTTGTGCATTCGGGGGTCCTCGGCTGTCCGAATTGTCGGGACGCGTTTGAAGTCGAGGAGGGCTTTGCGGATCTGAGAGCTCCTCCGCGTCGTGGCCTGGAGGCCGGTCGGGCAGGAGACGGTAAGCTACCGAAGGATGAGCAAGTAGAACGGGTAGTCGCTCTGCTTGGTTTACATAGTGGTCCCGGGACCGTCGCTACGTTGGGGTCTGCTGCGGTATTCGCAGCGCCGATTTCTGAGAGTGTAGAGGACCTGATGGTCGTCGCGGTTGATTCCGAAACTAGAAAATGGGCATTACAGAACAATGTCACTCGGATGGTTAGTTCGCCGGGTCTCCCGTTCTTTGATAGGACTCTCAGAGGGGTAGTGGTAGATGGCGAGCTAGGTGCTGCTCTGCTTTTCGAGGCGTGCAGATGTGTCTCGCAAATGAGCAGGGTCGTCGTACTCGATGCAAAACCGGAGGCCGAGGAGGTGGTTTTGGAGGCCGGGCTTTCTGTACTTGCGATAGAGCAGGATACGTTAGTGGCTTCTAGGGGTTGAGCGTTGCGCACTTGCCCGACGGCTTTCTACCTTCAGCCACCCTTTAGGAATAAAAAGTCGTCGGAGGATAACTTCGGTGGCAGATACGGTCCTCTGACCCATCTCGCATGGCGTTCTGGAAGAAGTTGTTCGGTAGTGTCGAAGATCGGCTTGTCGATTACTATGACGAAGGCGTCGCCCTCGTTCAGGATGCTAAGTACCATGAGGCATTAACGTCCTTCCGGCTCGCTCTGAAATCAGCTCCGGGCGATGTCGTTGTGCTTCAGCAGATTGCGATTTGCTACACACGCATTGGAATGGTGGATGAGGCCACCAAGACTTATCAACATGTGCTTCAGAAGGACCCTTCCTCGTCTGGGGCACACTACGGACTCGCCTTCATCATGGTGAGTAGTGAGAGTCCCGAGAAGGCGATTCCTCACTTGGAGTCTTTCCTTGCCAACGCCCCAAGAGCAGAAGATGCACGTTCGCACCTCGAACATGCCAGGTTGACACTGGCTCAGCTGCGAGGCGAAGCGCCTTCAGAAGCTTCAGAGCCTACCCTTCCATTTCAAGAGAATATGCTTGATGTCGAATAATGTTCGTCAGGCCCGTTTGCGCTGGACCGGGGAAGGGTTGGCTTTCCGCGGTGGCCCAGAAGGAGCAACAGAGATTGGCGTCGATAGCACGGGTGAGATCGGCCCTGCACCAATGCATCTACTGTTGATGTCGGTGGGAGCTTGTATGGCGATTGACGTCTTGATGATCCTTGAAAAGGGTCGAGTACCAATCGAAGACCTAGAGATAGAAACGATTGGTGTGCGAGCGGATGACCATCCGAAGCGTTACGAGTCGATCGAGCTCATTTACCGTATCAGTGGTCCAACAGAAGACGATCAAGAAAAGATTGACCGAGCGATTGAACTTTCCAAAGACAAGTATTGCTCAGTCCTGCACACGCTCGATCCGGAGATCGATTTGTCTATCTCTAGTGAACTGGTCTGAGTAGCCCATGGCAACTGTACTAGACTATTTCGCGAACGAGGATCAGGTCCCCGAATCGACCTTAACTGAACTCTTTTTCGAGGCTGTCAAAAAGTTTGGCGATGAGAAAGCCCTGCAGCGTTTTACGAGCGCCGAGAGCATATCGGACATCAGCTATAACGAAGTGCTTCGAAGCGTTATGCGTGTCGGTGGCGCTCTCCAGGCCTCTTCGTTTGTAAGGGGTGATAGAGTAGCCATTCTCTCCGAGAATCGCCCCGAATGGGCGATTGTCGATTATGGTGCGTTATGCTCGGGGATCTTGGTCGTCCCAATTTACCCTACGCTGACGGCGGCTCAGGTCGAGTACGTGCTTACAGATTCCGGTGCCGAGATGGTATTTGCGTCGACACCGGAGCTCGCGCAGAAAGCACTAGAAGCCGCAGACGCGTGCTCGCACGATATAGTGGTCGTGGCATTCGACGGTGGAGCTCCCATCGGGACCATCGCCTGGGAGGACTTCCTGGATCGTAGCGGTCCCGTCGATAGTGATGAGGACCGGGATTCGTTTCGTGAGGAGGCGCTTCGAGCTCGCCCTGATGATATAGCGACAGTGCTCTATACCTCGGGTACGACTGGACCGCCAAAGGGTGTCATGTTGACGCATAACAACGTGGCCTCAAATGTTCGCGCAACTGAGACTCAACTGGAAGTCAGGTCTACCGACAGCACCATCAGCTTCCTTCCGTTGTCGCATATCTTTCAGCGGATGGCTGACTACCTGTTTTTTTGGGCTGGCGTTACGATCGCCTACCCTAGGTCAATGGATACCCTGATCGCCGATCTCAAGCGTGTCTCTCCGACCGTCGTCGTGTCCGTGCCCCGGATCTACGAAAAGATTTATAACGGCGTTATGTCCGCTCGAGGGCCGAAAAAGAAGCTGATCGACTGGGCCGCGTCTGTGGCGGATCAGGCAGCCGATCTTCGGCTCGCCGGGAAAGAGCCTAGTGGCTTGTTAGCAATCAAATACTCGATCGCTGATAAGCTGGTCTTCTCCAAGGTCAAGACTGCAGTAGGTGGACGGCTTCGTTACTTCGTTAGCGGAGGAGGGCCACTTGCTCCTGCATTGGCCCGTTTCTTTTACTCCATCGGGCTAACGATTTTCGAGGGATTCGGGTTAACCGAGACGAGTCCGGTTACAAACGTGAACACCTATGAATACTTCCGAATCGGAACGGTGGGCCGGCCGGTGCCCGGAACGGAAATACGTATTGCGGAGGACGGCGAGATTCTAGTCCGTGGCTCGCAGGTCATGAAGGGCTACTACAACAAGCCGGAAGCTACAGCTGAGGCAGTGTCCGAGGGTGGGTGGTTTGCGACAGGTGACATTGGTGAGTTGGACGCGGATGGCTTCCTCTCGATCACAGATCGGAAGAAGGACATCATTGTCACTGCCGGTGGAAAGAATATTGCGCCGCAGCCGATTGAGAATCTGCTCAAAACACACCCGTTGGTGGAGCAGGTAGTTTTGATTGGCGATCGGCGTCGTTACTGCTCATTAATAGTCGTCCCAGCGTTTGAAGCGCTAAAACAGTGGGCTGAGGATCACGGCATTGATCCAGGCTCAGAAGGAGTGCTCGTGGAGCACCCTGAGGTCGTTGCGGGTGTTGGAGATGAGCTATTGGCTATGCTTGGCGATCTAGCTTCATTCGAGCGACCCAAGAAGGTAGCGCTTCTAGGTGAAGAGCTTACGGTAGAAAATGGCCTAATGACTCCTACACTGAAGGTTAAGCGTCGTCAGCTCGAACAGAGGTTCGCGGCCTTGATTGATTCGTTGTACGAAGACGAAGCCGCGGATAAAACCGCTCGGTGACCGGATGGCTTCCGCGGATCAAGAGGGCTGCGTAGTAGTGCTGACCACAATGCCGGACGAAGTTTCGGCAGGTGATTTTGCTCAGCGTCTAGTAGAACGACGAGTGATCGCATGCGCGAACGTCGTGCCGAGAATCACCTCAGTATATCGGTGGGATGGCCGCATTAAGAGAGATCAGGAAGCTCTGGTGATCATGAAAACGACGAGGGTGCGCGTTCCTGTGCTAAAGGACGTCATGGACGACTTACATCCATATGAAGTGCCTGAGATGATGGTGCTGCCGGATAGTGGGGCTCATCGAGCGTATCTAGGATGGGTTGCTGAGGAGGTCGCTGGTTGATGGCGGATGCAGAGAAGAAGTCTGCAGCGAAGAAATCTCCTGCCAAGAAGAGCACAGCGACGAAGTTTCCTAAAAAGAAACGAACAGCGAGAAAGAAAAAGGATCGGTCACAGGTGGACCTCCTGCCTGAACTGTTCGAGTCGCCTGAACGGGCCCCCGTGTCGGATGAGATGTCACAGTTTCCTGCTGTGGCCGAATCTGAGGTGTCTGTGCCGGAGTCAGCTACGAAAAACGAGGAGGAGAATGTCTTCGAAGGCGGTCCGTTAGCGCAGGGAGGTGTGAAGACGTCAGGAGCGGAGGAATCTGGGGGTAAGATAGAATCTGTTCCAACTATTGAAGAGATATCTTCGAGTAATTCAGGTCCTCAGGGTCACCAGTTAACGAGGGCGAGCGATCTCGTTAAGTCAGGTCGGATCGATGAGGCTTTGGAGCAATACCTAGAGATCCTTGCCGAGAACCCTCAAAACCTTAAAGCGCACAACAATCTTGGCGTACTCTTTGACGAACTCGGTCAGCATGACACGGCTGTGGAGCATCTTGAGTCAGCACTGAAAGTTGATAAAAATAACGTCGAAGTTTTGATCAATCTTGCCAGTGCGCTGACGAAGCTTGGCCGCTTTAGACTAGCGGGTGACCCGGTTCGCAGAGCCCTCCGGCTAGCTCCCGACAACCCAGAGGCACGACTTGCGCAGGCGATCCTTTCCTTCCGCCGCGGACTGTACGAACAGGCAGAGGTGGAACTTGGCTGGATTTGCGATCGCGACCCAGGGGCAGGAGAGGCATGGTATTATCGAGCGGAGGCGCTTAATCGCATGGGACAGTTTTCGGAGGCAATGGAACTGATGTCTCGTGCGGCTGAACTTCTTCCGGACGATGCTCGTCCTTATTACACCCTCGGTCACCTGTATGATCGCCAGAATCGGGCTTTTGAAGCGGCCGAGATGTATCGATGCGCGCGAGACCGTCAGGGTCCCTGACGGTAGGCCTGAAAACGACCGATCCAGGCAGGGGACTGATGCATGATTGATGCAATCAAGGATTTCTTCACTACCGCGATGCTCCCCGCCGTAGAGGATGAGACATCAACGATTGATGAGGATGTTCGCTTGGCGGCGTGTGCATTGCTGCTGGAGGTCGCATATGCTGACGATGATTTCTCTGACCAAGAGCGACAGCACTTGGAGTCAGAGCTGGGCCGGAGATTCGGGCTCGAAGCAAAGGACACGGACCGACTTTTAACGCTTGCCCAGGAGGAGCGGGAAGACGCGGTCGATCTTTGGCAGTTCACCCGACTTATCACTGAGCACTACTCGACCAGTCAGAAGGTGACCTTGTTAGAGATCATGTGGGGGCTGGTGCACTCCGATGGCACCTTGCAAGACAGAGAGGTCTACTTCATGCGAAAGATTTGTAACCTTTTGCGTCTGGAGCCAGGGTATCTGGCGCAGGCGCGTCAGCGCTTTTTAGGTGAGGAATAATTGAGCGTCTATGGTCCTGCCGGGGGTGACACCGAGATGCTCCAGAGACATATTTTCTTGGTGCCATCAATCCACTCAAAAGACTTGTCATCATGCGCGATCTAGTTCCTGGCGGCTATCTCTTCACTCACGCAGTGTTTTGGACAGTTGTGGGTATGGTAGCTGTGGGAACGAATGCCGTCGCCATCATCCTGTCTATTGGTCTGGGTCTTCTGGTTGTGGAGTCACTCACGCAGCGATAGCCGTTGACTGAAGAATCGAACAACGTTGGCACGGGCGCCTTGGATTGAAGGGGCGCCTTTTGTGTATATGCGAATGTTTTGCGTAGAGGCGACTGGACCGGGTTACAAGTGCGATCAACCGTATGAAAACTTCAAGATCCGAGTAATGAGATGACTGCTGTCTATCTTGTTCTTACTGCGTTGATAGGGCTTGGAATTGGAGTTTGGTTTGGCATGCCCGGCCGGTATTCGCAGACCTCTGATGATATCGAGAACATTATGCGAACCGGCACGGGCAGAAGAGGGCGCCGGAAAAAGGTCTTTACGCCTCTGGCTTGGGTGAAGCGAGGGGCTAGTGCCAAGGACACCGCTTCCAGGGGGCGTCGTCAGGGGCGTGGGCGCGCGGGATTCAGTTTGGAATCGCCCGACGATACAAAGTAGTAAAAGGATATAAGTCGCAGGTATGCGGCGCTCACCGGACCAATGCGTCTACTGCAACCATCAGCAATCCGATGAAGGCGCCAAGCACGTAACCGAGGCGCACGATGAGACGAAGCTCTCGTTCAGTGACTCTATGAACGATCTCTTCCATGCTAGCGGTTGGGAAGTTGAGCACCTTGTCCTCTACTCGACCAGCAACGTCGATGTGTTTGACAACGGCTGGCACCTGTGTTTGAAGCCAGTTCCAAATCGGGTCACTGAGCGCGGCTTCGATGCGCTTAAGTCCGTCCTCAGTGAACCAGCGGGCCGGGATTCCGATCGGCCTCCTCATGAATTCTCTGGCTAGCCGTCTAGCCCCGGTGTCCGCTACTTGACCTGCAATGTCGGTTCGGGCCGCCTCAACCAGTAGTTCGGAGATCTTTTCATTTGGCATGTTCGTAATGACGTCGCCCCACGTTTTTGCGCCCGCGTTATCCATCCCTTCATTCAATCTTTCAAAAACGAAGTCGCGTGTAGCGTGATCCCTCGCCATGCCAAGTACCCAACTAGTAAGCATGTCGCGTGCTTCCACAATATTGGGGTCCTTGGCAGTGCCGAGTACATCACCAGCGGGGCGGCGAAGAAAGTCAACTATCGCCTGATTGACCACCCTTGCGATTGCTTCTTGTACGTCTGGATCTCTCAGGAGCTCAGACAGTCGTTCAGCACCGTCCTCCTGGATCGTATCCAACACCTTATCAACAGTGTCTTCAGTCATCATGACACGGGCAACGACACGCTGGTGGAACTTTAGATCTCGCAATAAGCGCTGGAAAAGCTCGTGTATGGTGTTTTCGAATTTCTTGCGAGTATCCGGATCATCAAGAAGTCCGCCGAGGCGCTCGGCTGCGAGCGGCAGGTAGCTCGCGATCGCCTTCTCAAGCGAAACTATCACGCCGCGTGGTAGGATCTCCTCGAGGTTGCGATTAGGCTCTAGTATTTTTTCGGTGGCCCGCTCAATGTAGTTGGACACCGCGCCAGAGAATTCGTCGCTGCTCGAGACGCTCTCTATCCAATTTTGGACTACACCCTCTAAGGCTTCGCCCCGCGCGGGTGTAAGAATGCCCGCGATCGGTTGATCGGCGATTGCGCTTACCAATTGATCTGTGTGCCTGAGCATTGAGTTCGCGAAGTCTTCAGACTCTACATAGCTCTTTAACTGCTCCGTGACGTGATTAAGTGCGTCCCCTATTAAGGCATCGAATTCAGCAGCGACTGCTTCTGGTATGAGCTCTTGGAGCGAGCCACGTTCCTTGTAAAAAATCTCTTCAAGGAACGTGCCCAGGCGCCGGTCAAACGCCTGCCGGAATTCAACGTTCGTGAAGGCCTCCGTAAGGTCCTTCGGCGTCAGTAGCCGATTCCCCACGGTGCGTCCTATGGCGGCCGCTAGTCGAGGCTGGTTCTTTGGGACTGCTCCGTGCAGGAACGATATGCGCCAGCGCCCCAGAAGTTTCGGTGGTTCATAGGGGTGGAAAAGCATCCATACCGCGACAGTGTTTGTCAGTCCCCCAGCGAGCGAGCCAAAGACGATCTTTACCAGCGCCAGTAGGACTTCCTGATTCATGAATCTTCTGCGTACGCGGGATGCGTTGAAGGATCGAGGACCTGGTCGGACTGGATACACAGATCTCCGTCTAGCTCCCGAAAGAATCGCCCGATCCTCCGTTTGCTACGTCCCCAATCCCCTTTGTCGCCGCGGGACACCGCAACGGCATCTACTCGGGTCTGTCCGATCTGATCGAGCCCAATCTGAATGTGTACTTCTGTCTCAAAGCCAAGAAAGGGTGTCTTCGCGAGGGCCTCTATCAAGCCCTGGCTGTCGTCAAAACGGCCTATGCTCCAACCGACGATGCCACCCCCCCCTACTCGCATGGCTGATTGCCAGACGTCTTCAAAGGGGATCGTGTAGGTCCTGCCGCGCAGGCGCACATCGGTGGCCCGCATATCGGTGTTTGCCTGTTTTTCGTAAAGCTTGTCGAGGAGGCCGCTCAAGCGGGCTGTCCTCCGTCTATGAGGAAATGTTTGGGTGTCTTTGGATGGTTCTGAGTATTTAACAAAAACCAGATGACTGCGCATTCCGATAGGGACGATGCACTGATCACGTTATAGTGTGGCGCACCTGATCAACGTCCGCCACAGAAACGGGGGAGAAGATGAAAGCGGTAATCCCACTTGCCGGGAAAGGTACCCGTCTTCGACCTCATACTCATCACACTCCTAAGCCATTACTGAAGGTCGCTGGCAAGCCTGTTCTCGCCTTTATTCTTGATGACCTGCTAGAACTCGGTGTGACAGAGGTGGTGTTCATCGTTGGCCACCTGCGCGACACCATGAGGGAGTGGATTGAAGCCGAGTATCCCCAGATCAAAGGCCAGTTCGTCGTTCAGGAAGTTCAGGATGGAACGGCAGGTGCGATCGCTCTGGCAGAACCGTATGTAGATGAAGACGTTCTCATCATCTTTGCCGATGCGGTCTTAGAAGTAGACTACGACCTCACAAAGACCTTGGGTAAAGAATGTGCCGCGGTCCTTTGGGCAAAGGAGGTCGAAGACTATCAGCGCTTTGGTGTGATTGTCACAAACGACGACGGAACGATGAAAGAGATCGTCGAGAAACCGTCCGAGCCGATCTCCAAACTTGCTAATATTGGCTTGTATTACATTCGCGACCAAGAACTGCTGTTTGAGGGCGTACGGCACACTCTAGCAGCAGATCCGAGTCCGTCCGGAGAGTACTACCTTACGGATGCATTCCAGTACATGGTGGATAAAGGAGCGCGACTGATGACGGCTCCGGTGGAAGGCTGGTGGGATGCTGGAAAGCCGGAGACGCTCATCGAGACTAACGGCCACCTTCTTGAGACCGGTCGAGGTCTAATAGATGTGGAGGCCTCGGTTGAAGAAGCCCAGATCGAAGAGCCCGTTCGTATAGAGGCTGGTGCGGTCGTCCGAGGGGGAAAAATCGGTCCAAACGTCACAGTGGAAGCTGGAGCGATAGTCGAGGAATCGGAGGTTAGGGATTCCGTTGTGGGCGCAGATGCTCGACTCCTGAGAGTTAGGATTCACGATTCGCTGGTGGGCGACGGAGCGACTGTGTCTGATTTTTCTGGAAGCCTTAGGGTTACAGACCACTCGACTTTGATAGGTCAGAGATAAGGTTCTCTTGGTCCGAAAGGCCCGCTAACCCCTAACGAGGCCATCAGTTCCCGACATCAAATAGGGGTAGCCGAGACCGCTTGAGACCTGGCGGGACGGCCAAGTGCCCTCGGTTACAATCGTGTTACTTGGGGCGCCCATTTGTGTTACGTGGCTCAGCTAGAGTGCAATCAAGAAGTACGTACTCGTAGCTACGGCGGACGCGCCGGAGCAAGCTGCCAAACTTTTTCGCAGGTGCCACATGATTAGAACAGCAAAACTTTTCTCAGTGCTTTTCGCCACAGTCATCATTCAAGCTTCAGTGGTGGAAGCTCAAGAAACCGGAACAATCGTCGGCAACGTGAGGGATGCGGTTTCAGGTTTAGGCCTGTCAGGTACGCAGATCTCTGTCAACGACGGCGTCACCGGCGCTCTTTCTGACTTGAACGGTCGCTTTGTGGTCGTGCGTGTCCCTGCTGGTGTTGTTTCTGTTACAACCCAAATGATTGGGTATGCGACCAAAACAGTAACTGATATTTCGGTTGAGCCAGGCGAGTCTGTATCGCTCGACATAAGTCTCACTGAGTCTGCGGTCGAGCTAGAAGAGATCGTGATTACGGCGACACGTGAGAGAGGTAGTCAGGCGTTTGTACTCAATGAGCGTCGAGTCTCGGAAGCATTGATAGAGGGTATAGGCGCTGCAGAGATCGCGACACGACCTGCCTCGGATGCTGCGGATGTTGCTCAAAGGCTGACAGGAGTAACGGTATCAGAGGGCAAATATGTATTTGTCCGCGGTCTTGGAGAACGTTACTCCCAGACAACGCTGAATGGATCGTCGCTACCGAGCCCCGAACCCGAGCGCGAAGTAGTTCCTCTGGACTTGTTCCCGTCAGGGTTCCTCGAAAGCCTGCAAACGCAAAAGTCGTATACGCCCGACCTCCCGGCAGATTTTTCTGGTGGCTCGGTCCAGATACAGACCAAAGACTTCCCCAACGAGTTCAAGATCACGGCTGGATTTGGGACCAGCTTGAATTCCCAGAGTCAGTTCCGGGACGGATTTATCGCCTACCCGTCCGGTGGAATGAACTTTTTGGGTTTCGATGATGGCTCAAGGAGTGAGCCAGCGAGCGTCATCGAGAGTATGGGGCCGGTTTCTAGCGGAAATCGCTTGCCTGCCGACGATGTCACACGTCTTCGTATTGCTGAGGAGCTTCGGCTATCGGACCAATCGTTCAGGCCAAATCTGGGGCAAACTCCCCTAAATCGAAGTTTCAATCTGGGCGTGGGTGGTCGTAATGATTTCCTTGATAACGGTGAAATAGGCTACTTCTTCGCTGGCCAGTACAGCGACAATTATACGCTCCAGCCCAGTGACGTTGAACGAAAATGGCGCGTGTCGGCTTTTGACCCTGAGGTGTCCCCGGAAGACCGGAAGCCGAACGTGGACTACAGGTTTGCACGAGGCACTCGGGCGGTTTCTTGGGGGACGATCGGGAATATCTCTTTTAAGCCAGGGGCTGCGCACCAGATCAGTCTCAGAACTACGGTAAACGTCACCTCTGACGATGAGGGCAGGACGTACACAGGTGATAATCGGGAGGACATCGGTGCCCTAGTTCATGCGGAGAGAAGCCGCTTGGTATCCCGTGTGATGCTGTGGAGCCAGCTCTCGGGGGAGCACCAACTCTTCCTCGGATCGCGACTTGAATGGAGAGCGTCAGCGGCGAGGGCGCTGCGTGACGAGCCAATGCTTCGAGAGTCACTTTACGTGGCGGATCAACATGCGGATCCATACACCCTGTTCCCGGATGCTGGCTCTGGATCCTATTTCTGGAGTGACCTAGTCGATGATGACTTGAGCGGTGCGATTGATTGGTCTTTCCCGCTCGAACTCTTTTCAAACAATGCGTCGATCAAGCTTGGGGCGATGTACCGTGAGCGGAGTAGGGACTTCTCTTCACGTCGCCTAGTATGGGATTTCCTCGAAAACACGATTGCTGACCTGGACGATTCGCTAGCTGAGGGAACGGTGACTCCCGCTGCGCGACGTCCTGGACAGTTCGCCCTGGACGACATCGTCGAGCCGGGCAATCTCTATGATGCCACTGACGATCGTGTGGCTGGCTACGCGATGCTCGACTTCAGGCCGACCAAAAATCTACAGACGATATTCGGAGCTCGCGTCGAAACGTACGACCTAGGTCTAAACTCAAGAGGTGAAAGCCTTCAGGCGGTAGAAAAGACGGATATAGCCCCGTCAATCAATGTGATTTACTCAGCAAGTGATCGGCTAAAGATCCGCGCGGCTGGGAGTCGAACCGTAGACCGGCCTGAGTTCCGAGAACTAGCACCGTTTCAGTTCACGGAGGCAGCCTCGCTTCGTCAGCTTTTCGGAAATCCTTCTCTGCAACCAGCCGAGATTATCAGCACAGATCTTCGGTTGGATTTCTTTCCAGCCCCGGGTGAGATCTTCTCCATCGGTGGCTTTTTCAAGATGCTTGATGAGCCTATTGAACAGGTCTTCATTGCGGCTGCGTCAACTGCTTATTCGTTCCAGAATGCTGATGAAGCGACGATCCTAGGTTTGGAGGTCGAGGCTCAGTTTGGGATGGAGCGCCTCTCTCCAGTGTTAGAGCCGTTATCGCTTTCCGCGAACTACTCATGGATTGACTCCGATGTCACAGTGCGGGCTGGATCGATCTTCGAGCCCACAAATATGCTACGCCCACTTGAGGGCCAGGCGAGTTATGTGGTAAACGTTGGGATCAACTGGGATCAAATGACCGGGGTGGAAGCTGGTTTGTTCTTCAACCGCTTTGGCGAGCGCTTAACAGCGGCTGGCGGAAGCGGTGTCCCAGATCTCTATGAAAAGCCTCGTAACTCTCTCGATGCGAGTCTTGGGTTTTCGCTTATCGGTGGATCCAAGGCTCGGATTCGGGCAACAAATCTTCTGGATGCCGACTACCGTTTCGAGCAGGCAGCGAACGGAATCACACAAATCCAGAGACTCTTTTCCACCGGCCGAACGATCTCGGTCGGTGTCTCATGGGAATATTGATTCCCATTCATTGCGTCACACTCTAAAGGGGATTGTGAGAATTATGAAGCACCCTATAGCGAGGGCAACTTTAACAGCGCTCGCCTTATCCTTCGCGGTAGCGGCTTGCACGGATGAAGAAACAACTCCCGTTGGCCCAACGACTCCTCAGGCTCCTGGAGCCCCGGCGTCAGTTTCAGCAGTGGCTAATGGGACAACGGTCACCGTTTCTTTTTCAGCAGGGGCTAACGCCACGTCGCATCGAGTCGTCCTAACGGCAACTGGTGAATCCGATCGGTCTGAGACTACGACGGACACATCTGTCGAATTCTCGGGCTTGACGTTAAGCACCACATATGCAGCGACCGTATTTGCTATAAATGCTGGCGGTGAGGCTGCAGCATCGGCAGTAACGGTGACGATCGATGATCCGGTAGAAATCTTTGTGGAGGTGACCGCTGACATTCTGTCGAATACGACGTGGACCGCTGACAAGGTCTGGGTCATTGCACAGCCGATCTTCGTGGGTGTCGACTGTGGTACCGATGGGTCAGCAGCAGGGTGTACCCAAGCTACTTTGACCATTGAGCCGGGAACTACTGTCGTCGGGAAGAGCGATCTTCCTCAGGGCGTACGGGGCGCTTACCTCGTAGTCAGTCGCGGATCGAAAATTGTTGCAGATGCGACAGGTGCGGATAGGGCTCCCACCGAAGCCGAGACGATTGTTTTCACCTCCGACAAGGCCAAAGGTGCCCGCGCTCGTGGAGACTGGGGCGGCCTAGTGATTAACGGTCGTGCTCAGACAAATGCCGGTGCCGAGGCTGAGGGTGAAGGGGACTCCGGTCTCTTTGGTGGGAACCTCGACACGGACGACTCAGGAATTCTTCGCGGGGTCCGGATTGAGTTTGCCGGGGATGATGTGACCCCCACAGACCAGCTGAACGGTCTCGCACTTCAGGGTGTGGGTTCTGGAACAACGATTTCCTATCTCCAGATCCATTACAACGTCGATGACGGAATAGAGCCTTTCGGTGGTACGGTTTCCGTAGACCATATGGTAGTGACGGGTATCGGTGATGATTCGGTCGATGGTACGGATGGCTACCGTGGATTTATGCAGTTCATCATCGGTCAGCAGCGTGGTGACGCTGCCGATAACGGTATGGAAATATCCAACGATGGTGAGGATGCAGACGCTTCACCCAAGTCGACAGCAGTGATCGCAAACGCGACAATGATCGGTGCTGGTTTTGGCTCCGGTGAGATCGCTTTAGCAAATAATGGTGATCGCGGCGTTCAGTTCCGTGAGGGTTCGCATTACCGAGTGTACAATTCAATCTTCACTGGGTTCGGTGATGCTGGGTTCTGTGTCGAAAATGCGGGTACAGTGACCGCGGCCAACAATCGTCTTGGTGGGGCAACCGATCCTAAAACCACACTCTCGATCGAAGGGTCAGTTGTTTGGAATAATGCCGTTGCGGACGGTGGCGACGACAACTTTGAGGGCTGCTCAGGTTACAGCACCGCGGAGAACAAGACCTTCTTAACGACTTCTGGCTTCAATAACCTAGTAGCTGATCCGCTCCTGCGGACCGGCTTCGACAGCATGGGAACACAGGCGTCTCCTCCGGACATTGTGGCATCTGCACTGCCGACCGGATACACGCCGTTTGACCTGACGAGTGTGGCTCTCGACGATGACGATTTATTCGCGCCGGCGGACGGACGCACGCTCGTTGATACCGACTACCCGGGTGCTGTTGCTCCGGGTACGGCCCTTGATCAGGCATGGTACTACGGATGGACTGTCTGGTCTGAGGATGGATCGGATTCGCGCGACAATCAAGCCGGGAACTAAGCGAAAGAAGGAGTCTGTATGCTTGAAGGGGTGCGGTAACCCGCACCCCTTCAAGCTCCTTGATCTTTAAGAGCCTTAATAGGAAAAAAGGAGTCCGCGTTGTGAGAGTGCTCGGTTTGACCAGGCTGTCATTTGCCCTAACGACTGTGCTTGTCTGTGTTTCCTGTGTAGATGCAGATATTCCGCTATCCAATACCCATGAGACTCCGGGGGCGGTGATCGAAGCGGTTCTCCTTGCCGTTGAGTCTGAAGACAGAGAAGCACTTCGCTCTCTTCTTCTCTCAAGGGAGGAGTTCGAGTCCTATGTCTGGCCGGTATTGCCGGATCATGAGAACACCCAGTTGGAATTTTTCTGGGGAACGATGGAAATGAACACCCGCAAGGGTCTCAGACAGTTGGAGAATAACTACGGGGGGATCCCAATTGAGGTTATCGGGATTGAGATGCCGTCGGAGGACGAGGTCGAGTCGTACGAAGATTTTACGTTCCACACCGGGGTCAAGGTCAGGGTGAGGAGGTTAGATACTGGGCAAGAGGGAGTTCTGCCCTCCTTCGATGGGTTTCTTGAATACCGGGGACGCTGGAAGCTCCTGAATTACCATGAGCTTTAGGCCCTGAAACCCATGATATTTGGACGATATGGGGGTGGGGGGCCGACGAACTCTTGCGTCTTTCTTATCTTTATAAGGTGCAGTGCAGTTTGGAATAAAGAGGACGCCCCCGATGGAAGAGCCTTCGCTCATCTACGACTGGAACGAAGTGACACAGGACTTCCAGTGGAGTTCCATCGAGTCGGTCGAACTGGACGACGAGACGTTGCGGGATGGGCTTCAAAATCCGTCCGTGGTCGATCCACCGATCTCAGAGAAGATCCGTCTGCTCCATTATATGGATCAGCTTGGGATCACTACCGCAGACATTGGGCTTCCTGGAGCAGGACCGAGGGCGGTCGATGCGGTAACGGCACTAGCTCAAGAGGTCGTGGACTCGAAGCTCTCAATCGACGTCAATTGTGCGGCGCGCACAGTGCTGGCCGATGTGCGACCCATTGTGGATATCAGTCAGAAAGTCGGCATCGCAATCGAGGCATGCACGTTCATCGGAAGTTCACCGATTCGACAGTATGCCGAAGATTGGACACTAGCGAAAATGCTGAGGGTCACAGAGGAGTCCGTGACCTTCGCGGTCAGGGAAGGACTTCCGGTGATGATGGTCACCGAGGATACAACGAGAGCGCACCCAGACGTCTTGAAGGAGTTATACAGCAAGGCGATCGAGTGGGGCGCCAGGCGCCTGTGTATAGCCGACACCGTTGGCCACGCGACGCCTGCAGGGGTCAGGGCGTTGGTTCGTTTCGTGATCGAAGAGATCGTCGAACCCTCCGGCGAATCAGTAGGGGTAGACTGGCACGGGCATCGAGATCGAGGCTTGGGGCTAGCCAACACTATGGCGGCGATCGAAGCGGGAGCGACCCGGGTGCATGGCACAGCTCTAGGAATAGGAGAGCGCTCAGGAAACACCGAGATGGACATGATCTTGGTGAACTTGAAGTTGTTGGGGGCACACGACGCGGATCTCAGTATGCTGCCCGAGTACTGCGAATTGGTCGCCGAGGCGTGTCAGATTCCCTTGGTTCACTCATACCCGGTGATTGGGGCAGACGCATTTCGCACGGGTACCGGGGTGCACGCCGCAGCGATCGTAAAGGCTCACGAGAAAGGCGACGAATGGCTTGCGGACCGAATCTATTCGGCGGTCCCCGCCTCAATGGTGGGGCGCAAGCAAGTGATCGAAATTGGACCGATGTCGGGTCTTTCGAACGTGAAGTTTTGGCTCCGAGCGAACGGGTACAACCCCGAGGACGAGGAGCTCTGTATGAGGATCTTCCAGGCCGCGAAAAAGACGGACCGCACCCTTACGAAAGGAGAACTGGAAGTCCTCTGCAAGATGGGTTGATCGTCAGTTTTGGTTCGCGGCTACTAGTCGCGCATGAGACGGCGAAAAACCAATGATGAGGTTAGCGCACAAGATCATGAAACAGTCAAATATCGAGACCACACCGCGCGTTCTTGTGGTTGAGGACGAGCCGGATATAGCTGCGCTTATCGCGTATCAGCTCACTCGCGAAGGCTTCCGGGTTGAAACGATAGGCAATGGAACCGAGGCACTGGTCGCCATTGACAAGGAGGCCCCTGATCTGGTTGTGCTTGATAGAATGTTGCCTGGCCTGAGTGGGGATGAAGTGATCCAGCGGCTTAGGGATGATCCTGAAACATTGAGCATTCCGGTGCTAATGCTAACTGCGAAA